>MTKZ01010089.1_pt2 | contig 28505 bp, 26 predicted proteins | sample 1042781 | NCBI WGS metagenome assembly MTKZ01 (sample SAMN06212207, study PRJNA360539) | anaerobic digester metagenome | biome: Wastewater treatment plant; material: sludge; isolation source: anaerobic digester fed with sludge from wastewater treatment plant | place: Denmark: WWTP Viborg ... | reverse complement strand
GATCCGCCCGCGGTACTTGAAGGCATGGATGGCATCCAGCAGGACGCCCTCGTAGCGGGCGACAGCCCGGGCGGCTGAGAAGGGGGGCGGATCGCGCAGGCATTCGCCGCAGAAATGATCCGTGCCTTCCTCACCGGACAGCGGAATGCCGCAGCGGGGGCAGAGCGGCGACGTGATGTATCGAATCCGCGATTCGCAGGCCGGACAGAACGGCCGGCCCTCCGGCTCGTCGAACACGCTGCCGCAGGCCATGCAGCGGGGCGGGAAAACCACGTCGGCAAGGCTTTTCAGGATTTCCTTCAAGGTCACATTCCCGGATCGAGCGCCGCCAGTTCGGCGCTGTCATCGGAAACATCCATTCGGGGGGCGTCAGGCCAGAGCCGCTCGAGATCGTAGAACTCCCGGGTCGGCTCGTAGAAGATGTGGACGATCACATCGGCATAATCCATCAGGATCCATTTGCCGATCTTTTCCCCCTCGACCCCGAGGGGCAGGATGCCGGATTTTTTCATGTCGTCCCGAATGGCCTCGGCGAGCGCCTGGACCTGGCGGTCGGAAGTGCCGCTGCAGATCACGAAGTAATCGGCAAAGGAGGACACAGCCCGGACATTCAGAATGGTCAGATGCCTGGCCTTCTTTTTCAGCAGGGCATTCACACAGAGCAGCACCCGCTCCTGCCTGTTCCCCTCTTCCGGATTCAATACCCCCTCCTTTTCACCGGTCCTGCGCCGCCGCTTCTCCACGCTTCCCGCCCGGCGCGGACAAATGTTTTTAACCTGTTGTTTTCAATAATCTATTTATTCGATCGTGTCAACGGAAAATGGGTACGGGCCGACTTTCAGGCTCCTCAGTTCAACAGGCGTCATCGTTCATCTGCCGGTTGTAATCCCATTATTGCACCGAAACATCAGAATATCTCTTTCCCCTCACAAACGTTAATCAACTCAGCCAGAGCCAAAATCTGCGCCGTTCTCCCTTTTCCTTCACGAACCACTTTGAGAATCCCCGCTTTTTTCAACTTGCCCAGCATGTTCAGAACCATTGGTCTTCCAGGCATTCCAGGTCGATTGACAAAGATGGCTGTCGTGAAAATTGGCTGATCGAATAATCCATCGAGAAGAGGAACGGCAAATCGAGAATGCGTGATATCCAATATTCTGTTTTTCAGACTGCCGTACAGATCGATCATCGCTTTTGCTTTTCGTGCATTTTCGCGGGCCTGTTTATCCATTGCCACAAGAAAGAAAGCGATCCAGCACGACCATGCCTCAGGGGTTTTTCTATTCAATTCTCGAAGTCCTGCCACATATTCCTCTCGATGGTTTTCAAGATATTCAGATATATAGAAGACAGGGCTGGAAATCAGCTTCCGCTCAAAGAGGAATAGCGGTACGATCATACGGCCCAGGCGTCCATTTCCGTCAAGAAATGGATGGATGATCTCGAACTGAGCATGGAGAATAGCCAGTTGAACCATTGGATCCGGACGATCGAAGTGAAAATATTTCTCCCAGTTATCCATGTAATGCATCAAAACAGCAGGAGCGGGGGGAATAAATTGAGCCATTTCAATGGGCGATCCGGGGCTTCCGATCCAATTCTGAGTCGTGCGAAACTGACCCCTCGCTTTGAACCTACCCCGTACGCCATCCAATAGCGTAGCATGAAGACCTTTCAGCAGGTTCAACGAGAAAGGACGGCTTCTTAACTCCTCTTCAGCCTGCAACAGGGCTCGTCTGTAGTTAAGAATTTCCTCGATGTCATGGAGGCGGGCTTCTTCTTTGGGAGTTTCCCCGGCCTCGAATTTCAGAACCTCGCCCAATGTTGCCAGCATCCCTTCTATCTTCGAAGATAAAACGGCCTCTTGAGTCGTGAGAGGAGAAAGGAGAATATCAGGGTTTGCAACGCCATAAAGAACACCGTCATAGTATGAGATTGCTCGATTTGCGCTGCCTACCAGAGAAATCAGGGAATCCCAATGGATTTCCTTGATTGGAAGTAGTTGAGGTTCAAAGGGTTTCATCTTGTTTACAATCGAATATACACAACATGATTTGTTTACAATGAAAGACTGTTTCATTATAAACAAAATTTAAGTCATGTCAATACAATAAGTTATGAACCCTCAAGATCTCGTTGTCCTGTGGGTCGATCATCTCGCCGGTGTTCCGGTCATGTGTGCCTCATTCCAGCCTGAACAACCGAAACAGCGGCCCTCTCCGTCGTCCGCCGGTTCTATGCGCCTTTCACGGAGAAAGCAGCCGGCCAATCGCCATGCTGCCGGATCACTGTGTCGATTTCCGTCATCAACGGGATCGTCTCATGCAGCGCAACGATGATTTGCTGATAGTGCCGGGTGTCTTCATAGGTCAGTTTGCGGCCCTTGCGGTCCTTCAGCCATTTTTCGCAGACCTGATAGCCGCCGATGTGGAAGCACCAGACTTCTGTCGGCACGCCTCCGAAATACTGAGTATGGTTGATCCAGACGCGCCCGTCCTGGTCGTTGTACTGTACCTTCTCGACGACATCTGTTCCCTTTACCGGATACTCGGTAATCAGGTCGTTCAGCTTCGGCGATTCCATCAGGTGAAGCGCGGCCACTTCCCTGCCCAGGGCGGCCAGACGGAAGAAGAGATCCCGGTTGTCTGTGAGCGGCAGGCGCGGGAAGTCGATCTTCAGGAACTCGGCGTACCGTTTGCGGTATGCCGGCGAATGAAGAACGGCATAGGAATAATGAAAGATGTCCTCCGGAGTCAAACCCCACGGCAATCCGTGCGGCGAGACCTGTGGAAGCTCCAGTTTCTCCGCCAGCGCCTTCAAGAATTCGAGGCTGAGGTTTGGGCAGCGGCTAGCCGAGGCATTAAGTTGGTCGGTTGCATGATAAAGGTACAATGGAAAAATGGTGTTAATGTCATAGGCGGCAACAGACTTGTGTCCTGTAAGCAGACGACTACATAAAGTCCCAAACTTTTCTTGTGTCTTACGGGTCGTGATAAGCCCAATATTTCGATTGACCAGCATGTGTTGCATAACTTCGTAAGCTGGTCGGCTAGTTATACCTCGCGAATAGTATAACCATCTAATATCAAAGGGACGGTAGAGGAACTGGTATATGTTCTGATCATTAAAGCGTGTTTTAAATCGACGTGAAAGAAGATCATAGCTGGATGAATCTTCAACACGGAAAGTCATTCGAAACTTTTCTGTAAGTCCCTCATCTGAGTAGAATTTAAGCATTCGTTCCGAAAGCCCATTTCTTTCAAAGTCAATAAACAGATTGTCTCGATCCGTCTTGACTCCATTTTGGAAGAGCGTGAATACATCCACCAGCTTCCATCCATGGTTATATTCACTTACCGCATCGAAATCTTTAGGCACTAAGAAAAAGTGCGGCTCCGATGGTGTGAGTTCATCCCAATGAGTTTGGCTGGCATCGTTTTGTGAGAGCCAGTCATACTTTTTCTGTCGCCCTCCCCACAATTCGGCATGGAAGACGCGGGCAGGCTTCCGTTCGCCCAGAGGCAGTCCGCTCTCCGGGAGCCTCACGGCAAGCAGGATGGACACTCCCACCGTGATGTCGAAAACGTTTTCATCCTTACCGCCGTCCGGCGTTCTCTCCTTCTTCTTGGAACTGCCGTGCAGGTCGAGGATGTAGATCTCGTCGAAGGCCGCCATCAGGGTTTCGCGCATGCGGCGGTGAGTGATGCCGTCGATGTAGCTGTTGTTGGTGATGAAGCCGACAATGCCGTGGCCGGTCTTCTCGATACGCCACTGGGCAAACCGGATGAACTTGATGAAGTCGTCGTCGAGGTTCAGCTTCTTCTCGTTCAGGTCCTTTTTATAGTCGTTGAGCAGGCCGAGAATCCACTTGTTGCGGTTCATCCGTCCGAAGTTGGCGTAGGGCGGATTGCCCAGGACAACCATGATGGGCAACTGAGCCTTGACCTTGGCGGCGGCATTGGCCTCCTCGGAAATCCAGTTTGCGAAAAGACGGTCGCTGCGCCTGGCGGACTCCTCCAGGGTGTTCGTGAGGAAGATGCCGAGCCGCTGGTCGGAGCCGAAACTGTAGCCGGTCTCCTCCAATTGCATGCCCAGTTTAAGATGGGCAATGGCATAAGGCGCCATGAGGATTTCAAAGCCGAACAGCCGGTTCAGCAGGTGTTTCTCCACATAGCCGTCCCACTGGCCGCGCTGACGGGAAAACCTGGCGAAAATATGGGCCAGAACAAAGTAAAGGAATGTGGCGGTCCCGACGGCGGGATCGAGGATGAACGTATGATCGTCGGCCAGCCCATTGGGACGGTTGAACCGGCTCTGCAGCAGCCAGTCCACCGACCGCACAATATACTGGACCACCGGTTCCGGGGTGTAACGAACACCGCGCTGGTCGCGCACCTTGGGGTCGTAGACGGAAAGGAAAGTTTCATAAAAGTGAACGACCGGATCTTCCTTTCCTTTTCCCTTGCCGAAGTCCCGCAAGATCTCCGACATGTCCGCATGACGGAGCAGATTTACCAGGTCCTCGACGGCCCAGGCAATGGGATCCGGCATGTCCACACCGGCGATTTCGGCAAAGAGTTTACGAAGGAAGGGATTCGTTTTGGGCAGTCTGAAAGCCGCCATTTCGCGGGTGAACTCCCGCTTCGCGGGGGCGTGAATGCGAGCGGCAAAGAGGCCGTAGGCCAGCGTCTGCGCAAACATGTCGGCAAACTCGGTTTCTTTGAGGTCGGGGATCAACGTCTCCCGGAAAGCCGACAGCCAGTTGTGCAACCACGGGGCACGCGACGGCATGACCGCGCCATAGGGTTCCCGGGCCTCTTCGATGAGCTGACGTTCGGTCTCTTCGGCTTCGTTCTTGAAAGAGGCAATGATCAAATCGCGGATGATCCGCGTCGTGCCGGCCATGTATCGAGCAAGCTCCCTGGCCGTACCTACGGTCAAAGCAGGTTCGTTGTAGAAGGCGGTCAGAAGTTGTTCGAGTTTCTCGCTGCCGTCCGGCAAGGCCCTGATGCGTTCCTTGCCATCGATATCTGCAATTCTGACGGTCAAACGTTTCTGTCCCGCTGCATACCAGCGAAACTCAAGGTAATCGGTGAGAATCCAGTTCGGCAACGTAGAATACCGTTTGAACTGGTCTCCATTGGGTCCCTTGCCGCGTTCCATCTCGTCAAGACTTACGCCGATGTCCTTTGTCTCAATATGACCGATCGGAACTCCCTTCCGGGTGATGTTGAAATCGGGCGCGCCGCAGGCTATCCGGCGGGGTTCGTTCGTGGCGTCGATATTTTCTCCGCAGGCTTCCAGAAGCGTCTCTAACGCGGGGCGGTGGGTGTGTTCTGTTGCGTCGCCTCGGTCAAGGCTTTTCTTGATCTCTCTCAGATATTCCGCAAAACTGTTTTTCATGCCGAAATCTCACGATGGCTGGCGGTAAAGGTAAAATCGAAGCGGATATATTTGATTCTTACACCGGGATGGGAGAAGAATGCAAAGGATAATGAGGAAAGCGGCGGGACGAGTCCCCTCCGGAAGCCGCCGGCGGCGCATTTGCCGGTTGTGAAAAGCACCCCCCTGTGATAGACACATTCCACTTCAACCGGGTGCGCAGCGACATGCAGGAAATCCTGAAAAAAGTGCAGTTCCACATCCCCTTCCCCCTGCTCCGGGACAAGTACCTGCCCCTGGTCCTGAGGGAGAGGATCAATCCGGAAATCGGCATCACCTTCAAGGCCCTGGACCGCTTTCAGGCGTCCGACTTCGCGGAGGTGGCAAAGGCGCTGCGGGACGCCGGGNNGATCCGGAAGGTGACGATCGACCGTCTGAAGCAGATGTTCGACCTCGCCCCATATTTCCGCCCCCGCTCGATCGTCTGCCATCCGTCCTTCGACGAGCGCTACTACGTTTCGACGGAGGAGGAGTGGCTTCAGAACAGCGTGGACACCTGGAAGCGCTTCGCCGGCGTCGCCGCGGACATGGGCGCCCGAATCGCCCTGGAAAACATCTACGAGAAGGAGCCGCGGCAGTTGCACCGGCTGCTGACGGCCCTGGACTCGCCCCACATCCGCTTCTGCTTCGACACCGGCCATTTCAACGCCTTTTCGCGGGCCCCGCTGGAGGAGTGGCTGGAGCGGATGGGCCCCTTCATCGGCCAGCTACACATCCACGACAACCGCGGTGCAAGTGACGAGCACCTGCCCGTCGGCGAGGGGAACTTCCCCTTCCCGGTCTTCCTCAAATACCTTCGGGACCGGGGACTGCGTCCGATCGTCACCGTCGAGGCCCACTCGGAAAAGGACCTGTGGCGGAACGTGGAAAACCTCCAGGCCACGGGGCTTCTGGCGGATTTCTGAGGCGGGCGGAGAGATGCTTCAGTACACCCTCAAACGGCTTCTCTTCATGGTCCCGCTCCTGATCGGGATCACCGTCATCTGCTTTTCCGTCATGCACCTGGCGCCCGGTTCTCCGACGGACCTGCAGACCCAGATGAACCCGCGGGCATCGGCGGAAGCCAAGGAGCGCCTGCGCGCCCTCTACGAGCTGGACAAGCCCCTTCACGTGCAGTACTGGTCCTGGGTCAAGAAGCTGGCCGTCTTGGACTTGGGCAAATCCTTCTCCCCGGACAGCCGGCCGGTGGCGGACAAGATCCTGGAGCGGCTTCCCATCACCATCCTCCTCAACGTCCTGTCCATGATCCTCATTCTCGCCATCGCGATTCCCATCGGCGTCCTGTCCGCGGTTCACCAGGACTCGCTCTTCGACAAGGCGACCGGCGTCTTCGTCTTCGTGGGCTTCGCCGTTCCCACGTTCTGGCTGGCCCTGCTGCTCATGATCTTCTTCGGCGTCAACCTGAACTGGCTGCCCATCTCGGGCATCCGCTCCCTGAATTACGAGTACCTCCCGCCGGGCGCGGCCTTCTGGGACTTCCTTCGGCACCTGATCCTGCCGGTCCTCCTGTCGGCGTTCGGCGGGCTGGCCGGTCTCTCCCGCTACATGCGGTCCAACATGCTGGAGGTCATCCGCCAGGATTACATCATGACGGCCCGCGCCAAGGGCCTGAGCGAACGGACGGTCATTTACAAGCACGCCCTGAGAAACGCCCTGCTGCCCGTCATCACCATCCTGGGCCTTTCCATCCCCGGGCTCATCGGGGGAAGCGTGATCTTTGAAACGATTTTCGCGATCCCGGGCATGGGCCAGCTTTTCTACATGTCCGTCATGGCCCGGGACTATCCCGTCGTGATGGGCATCCTCTTCATCGGCGCGGTCCTGACCCTGCTGGGCAACCTGATCGCCGACGTCTCCTACGCCGTCGCCGATCCGCGGATCCGGGTGTCGTAGCCATGTTTGCGGACTTCCGGGAGCGATTCCTGAAAAACAAGATCGCCGTGGCCGGCAGCATCGTCGTTCTGGCGCTGTTCGCCGTTTCCCTGCTCGCGCCCTGGATCGCCCCCTACGACCCGAGCGCCATCGACCTGAAGCTGGTGCTGGCGCCGCCGTCGGCGGCCCATCCCTTCGGCACGGACCAGTTGGGCCGGGATGTCCTCTCGCGGATGATCTGGGGATCCCGGATTTCGCTGAAGGTGGGATTCGTGGCCACGGGAATCGCCATGCTGATCGGGACGATCCTGGGGGCCCTGTCCGGATACTACGGCCGCTGGGTCGACGCCGTCATCATGCGGTTCGTGGACATCATGCTCTGCTTCCCCACCTTCTTTCTCATCCTCGCCGTCATCGCCATCCTCGAACCGTCCATCTGGAACATCATGATCGTCATCGGCCTGACGGGCTGGATGGGCATCACGCGCCTGGTCCGCGCCGACTTCATCTCGCTGAAGGAGCGGGACTTCGTCGCGGCGGCCCGCGTCATCGGCGCCGGCGACCTTCGGATCATCTTCGCCCACATCCTGCCCAACGCCATGGCCTCCGTCCTGGTGGCCACGACGCTGGGCGTCGCCGGGGCGATCCTGACCGAATCCGCGCTGAGCTTCCTCGGGATCGGCGTCCAGCCGCCGACGCCGAGCTGGGGGAACATCCTGACGGCGGGCAAGGACAACATCGACATCGCCTGGTGGCTCTCCCTCTATCCCGGACTGGCCATCCTGATCACCGTCCTCGGCTACAATCTGCTGGGCGAGGGCATTCGCGATTCCCTCGACCCGCGCCTTCGGTGAGCGGAACGGCATATCGTTTGACAATCCCCGGCCGATCCTTTATAGTCGCCGCCATCCAGTCAGAAAGGTGCTTCTCATGCAGATGCAGGACGTGTTTCAACGCTATGCCGAAGATCTTCAGCGCGTGGAAGCGCGCATGGATCTCCACCTCCGCTCCGAGATCGACCTCATTCCGGAGATCGGCAAACACCTCATCGGCGGGGGCGGGAAAAGGTTCCGACCGCTACTGCTCCTGATCTGCTCCGAGCTGTGCGGCTACCGGGGGGACAAGTGCTACACCCTGTCGGCCGTCATCGAGTTCATCCACACGGCGACGCTCCTGCACGACGACGTGATCGACAAGGCCGAAACCCGCCGGGGCAGGACCTCGGCAAACAACATCTGGGGCAACGCGGCCAGCGTGCTGGTGGGCGATTTCCTGTACTCCAAGTCCTTCAAGCTCATGTCCGACGAGGACAACCTCGACATCATCAAGCTCATGTCCGGCACCACCAACATCATGTCCGAAGGCGAGGTCTTTCAACTGGTCAAATGCGGGGACCTGAACATCACCGAAGCGGAATACCTGGCCATCATCGAGAAGAAGACGTCCATTCTCATGTCGGCGGCCTGCGCCTCCGGCGCGATCCTGGGAAAGGCCCCGCTCAAGAAGACCTACGCGCTGGCGAAGTTCGGTCTGCGGCTGGGCTCGGCCTTCCAGATCACCGACGACACGCTGGATTACACCGCCCGGGCGGAGGAATTCGGCAAGGCCATCGGCAAGGACCTGGAAGAGGGCAAAATGACGCTGCCGCTGATCTACGCCCTCGGGAAGTGCGCGCCGGAGGAGCGGGAAAGCATCCGGAAAATCGTTGAAAGCCGGGAGTCGGACGGAAACGCGGTGCAGGACATCGTGGCGCTCATCCACCGCTACGGCGGAATCGACGAGGCGCTCGCCAAGGCGGCCGCCTACATCGACGAGGGCAAGGCGCTGCTCGACGCATTCGAGAATTCCGAAGCCCGGGAGGCGCTGCACACGGTCGCGGATTTCGTCCTGCAAAGACGCCTGTGATGGAGTGGCTTCTGAACCTTCCCGCCTACGTCAAGGTGGGAAGCTCCTTCGCGGGAATTCTCCTCCTCTACCGCCTGAGGACGCCGCTGGGGGTGGCGATCCTCCTGTTTTCGGCGCTGCTCACCCTGTGGACCGGAACGGGGCGGCAGGGCCTGAGCTTCCAGCTTCACAGTTTCACCCTGCCCCAGAACTTCCTCCTGCCCGTCATCATCCTCATGCTCCTGTTTTTCAGCGACGCCCTGAACAAAACCGGCCGGATGGACCGGACGATCGCCGCGCTGAAGGCGTGGCTGCGCAGCCGGCACATCCTCCTTGGCGGCCTGCCCGCCCTGGTGGGGCTGCTCCCCATGCCGGCGGGGGCGCTTTTCTCGGCGCCCTTCGTCGACGCCGTGGACCCGGAAAAGGAGATCGAGCCGAGGCTCAAGGTCGCGATCAACTACTGGTTTCGCCACATCTGGGAGTACTGGTGGCCGCTCTATCCCGGAGTGATCCTCGCCATGCAGTATTCGGGGCTGCCGGCGGTGACGTACTTCCTGATCCAGGTCCCGTTCACCCTCGCGGCGGTGGCGGGCGGCTACCTGTTCATTCTGCGGGCGGTGAAAAAAACGGTTGACGGCGGAGGGGAAAACGGCGGCTTCGACACCACCGGGATTCTGGCCGCGCTCGGCCCCATCGCGCTGCTGGTCCTGATTTCCATCGCGGGATCGGCGCTGCTTCCCAAAGCGGGCATCGGCGGCACGCTGGCCAATCTGATCGCCATGGTCGCCGGACTGGCGGCCGGGATCATCGCGGTCTTCACCGGCAACCTCCCGGCGCTGAAGCCCTCCCTGCGCATGCTGAAGCGGAAGGATACCTGGCTGATGATCATCCTCGTGATCGGCATCCAGGCCTTCTCGGGGGCGCTCCTGTGCCCGGTCAATGCCGCCGGAGCGACGCTCATCACGGGCATGCGCGACGAGTTCGTCCGCACCGGCATTCCGCTGGCCGCCGTGATCATGCTGATCCCCTTCGTCTCGGGCATGGTCACCGGCGTGGCCTTCGGCTTTGTCGGCGCGAGCTTCCCGATCGTCTTTGCCCTGGTCGGCCCCGACCCTCCCCTGCACGTGGCGGCGGCAACGACGGCCTTTGCCTACACCTTCGGCTACATGGGCATGATGCTGTCGCCGATGCACGCCTGCTTCGTGGTGACGGCCGAATATTTCCGAACCTCGATCTTCCGCGCCTATCCCTATCTCGTCGGGCCGGCGGCCGTCATGCTGCTGGCGTCGGTCCTGCTTTCGTCCTTTTACTATTATTTCTTCTGAGCATGCCCGGATGCGCCGATCCGCGTGAGCAGCATCTTAGAGGACCGCGGGCCCGGCATAGCGGCCGCGAAAGGGCTCCGGGGGGCCTTCCCGGTCCAGCTTGACGGCCCGGGGGAGGAATTCGAGAATATCCCGCGCCGTGATCCCGTCCTCCCCCTTTTCCGCCGCCGCGAGGTCGCCCGCGAACCCGTGCAGGAAGACGCCCTTCCGTACGGCCTCGTCCGGGGGCAGGCCGAAGCCTGACATAGCCGCGATGGCCCCGGTCAGCACATCGCCGCTTCCGGCCGTCGCCATGCCGGAATTGCCGCTCAAGTTGATGAAGACCCGGCCGTCGGGAAGGCCGATCAGCGAGTGGGCGCCCTTCAGGACAATGATTGCGCCCATGTCCCCGGCCACCGCCTGCAGAACCGGGATTCGGTTCCGGCTGATCTCCGCGGCCGGCTGCCCGGCCAGTCTGGACATCTCCCCGGCATGGGGTGTCAGGATGGTCGGCGCCTTCCGCTTCCGGACGATTTCCGGATTTTCGGCCACGGCCGTGATACCGTCGCCGTCGATCAGCACGGGCTTTCGGACGGCCTTCACCAGCTCGCAGACCAGTTCCTGCGTCTCTCCGTCCAGTGACAGGCCGGGACCGATCACCACCATGTCCATCTTTTCCGCCAGCGCGAGCAGGCCCGCCTTGTTTTTCAGGGCAATGCTTCCGGAGGCCGTCTCCTGCTGGGGAATGAAAACGACCTCGCTTCCGCCTTGCGCGAGGAAAGGCACCATGGACCGCGGCGCCGCCAGCCGCGAATACCCTCCGCCGGCCTTCAGAAAGGACAGGGCGGAAAGGCAGGGTGCGCCGAAATAGCCGGACGCCCCGGCGACGAAGAGCGTCTGCCCCATGGTCCCCTTGTGGCCGTCCGGGTTCCTCGCGGGCAGGGGCAGGGGCCCGCTGATCTGGATTTTCAAATCTTCACGGTCGTGGAGCGAGGGCGGAAAGGAGATGTGGCAGACGAAAAGCCGGCCGCAGCGGGCATGTCCCGGATAGCGCAGGTTGCCGGCCTTGGGCAGGCCGAAGGCCACCGTCCAGTCCGCCTGAACGGCGCACCCCATGATCGCTCCCGTATCCCCGTTGACGCCGGAGGGGATGTCCAGGCTGAGCACGTTCGTGCCGCTCTCGTTGATCCTTTCAATGACCTCCCGGTGCAGGCCGCCCACGTCGCGGTCCAGGCCGGTTCCGAAGATAGCGTCCACGACGCCGTGACTGTGCAGGAGGTCCGTTCGAATCTTCTTCGCGGATTCGAGGACCTGAATCTCGACGGGCAGACGCTTCAGGATTCCGAGGTTCGCCGCGGCCGCGCCCTTGAATTTCCCCGCATTTCCGAGAATGAACACCCGGGCATCGCCGCCGTCTGCATGGATCTTTCTCGCCACCACGAAACCATCGCCGCCGTTGTTGCCGGCGCCGCAGAAGATCATGAACCGCCGGTCCCGAAGACCGATCTCCCGCGCCAGAACGGATGCGGCCGCCTGACCCGCGTTCTCCATCAGGATCTCCTCGTCAATCCCCAGCTTCTCGATGGCATGGCGCTCCATCGCCCGCATCTCTTCCACTGTACTGACTTTCATGACGCGACCTCGCATTTTCCCCTTGCCGGACCTGAGATCATTGCCGCCTGCCGGACGTATTGGTTTCAACCCATGCGGCAAACGCCCGCATGAATTCCGCAGCGAATTTTCTGATGGAATCGTTGGCGAGATGACTGCCCTTATCGAAGAGGTTTGCGGCATTTCCGATGTACGCCTCAGGCTGCGGCATGGTGGGAACATCCAGGAATACGAGGGACTGCCGAAGATGATGATTGGCGCCAAATCCGCCGATTGCGCCGGGCGATACGCTGACAACCGCGCCCGGCTTGCCTCCCCATACGCTCTGCCCATAGGGTCGCGAACCCACATCAAGGGCGTTCTTTAGCGCCGCGGGCACGGAACGGTTGTATTCCGGCGTGACAAACAGGAAGCCGTCAAACGATTTTACACGCCGGCGGAATTCCGTCCACGCGGAAGGCGGTGTTCCCTGATCATCCGAGTCCTGATTGTAAAGCGGAAGCCCGCCGATCTCGATGATCTCCAGATTCAGTGATTCCGGCGCAAGTGCCGCGAGCGCCTTTGCCATTTTCCGATTCAACGATTCCCCGCGAAGACTTCCCACAAACACTGCGATTTTTTTCTTTTTCATGGCCCATCTCCCTTCATCTTCTTTCTGATTTCATATTCCCATCTTTTCATGCAGGCGCCATTTTGTATCCGGCGAACGGAAAAGCAAGCATACTGAACCGCCAAACGGCAGGGCCGCCTGCGCAGGGCACCGGCTTCGGTCAGCGATGATCGACGAATATCAATCCACCCGTATCGAATCCGAGGGCGGCCGCTTTTGCGATCAGCCGATCCCTTATTTCCGCCCTCAATTCCGGGGATCTGGACAGGATCCACAGGTAGGATTTGTCCGGCCCGCACACGAGCGCGTACTGATAATCCGCATGGTCGAGTTCAAACACAATGTAGGAGCCGTAGAAGGGGCCGAAGAAGGAAACTTTCAGATATCCCTGATCCGGTCCGTGAACGAAGTAGCCCTTGCCCTCGGCTTCCTTCCACTTCCTTTCCTTGTCCGAGTATCCCCGGTTCAACACCCGGACACCGCCGTCCTCCCGCATGCTGTAATCCGCCGTCACCCGGCTCAACCCCCGTTCAAAGGAATGATCCAGACGCGCGATTTCGTACCATCTCCCCAGATAGCGATCCAGCCGGAACGAATCGACGGGCTTCACGTTCTCCGGAATCCCGGCGCATCCGGTCATCAGCAGAAACAGCGCGATTGCAATCTTTCTCACCGTTATTTCGACCTCCTTCAACGGCAATCTTCTTCACTTCTCAGAACCGCACCCTGTCGGGGTCCAGCAGACGGAGCATCTCGCCGCTGTCCTGCGTCGGCCGCGAGCAGGCGTAGTTGACGCAGACGTAGGCCGTCGCGCGGCCGTCGATGGCCTTCATTCCGTCCGCAAACCCGAACAGACCGGAAGCGCTCGAAGCCGCCTCGCCGGCATGGCGGAAAATGACGACCTTGTTCGGCAGGAAGGTCTTTCGAAGCGACCGCAGCATGTCCTGAGCATCCTGCTGTTTCAGATCGCCGGCGATGACGATCTCGCCGGTGGGGCCAGCCAGAAAATCCAGCCCGATCAGGAAGTGGCTGTGCCCCGAAGGGTATTTGCGAAGCTGGGAGGAAAAGGCCCGCACAAGCCGGGCGGCCCGATCCTCCAGATCCGGGCGGCCCGTCATTCGGGCCAGGCGGAGCACGTTCAAAAGGGAAACGGCGTTGCCCGAAGGGATCGCCCCGTCATGAATGTCCTTCTGGCGAAGAAGCAAGGCTTCCCCGTCGTCGGGGGTGAAAAAATACCCGCCTGCCGCGCCGTCCCAGAATCGCCGGTCCTGCTCCTCCTGGAGACGGACGGCCGCCTCCAGACGCGGCGGCGCGAATCCCGCTTCGTAAAGCTCGATCAGGCCCCAGATGGTGAAGGCGTAATCGTCGAGATTCGCCGGAATGGCCGCCTGCCCTTCCCGGTAGCGGTGCAGGAGCCCGCCGTCCCTTCCGCCCATGACCTGAAGGAGGAAATCCGCCGCGCGATCGGCCGCTTTGAGGTACGCGGCATCATCGAAAACGGCGGCAGCCCTCGCGAAGGCCGCGATCATGAGTCCGTTCCAGTCCGTCAGGATCTTGTCATCCCGGTGCGGACGCGGCCGCCCTTCCCTCGCCTCGAAGAGCTTCCGCCGTGCGCGCTCCAGCATTCCTTCCCATTCACCCGCGGCCCGCCCCGCCTCCGGCTCCATCTCCGCCGCGTTCTGCTTCACGTGCAGGATGTTCTTCCCGTTCTTCCTCCCCGACGCCTCATCGAGATAATTCCCGTTCCTCTGCACGTGAAAGAAGCGGACTGCAAAATCCGCCTCCTCCGGCGCCAGGACGCACCGGATCTCCGCTTCCGTCCAGAGGTAAAACCGGCCCTCCTCCCCTTCGCTGTCGGCATCCTCGGCGGAATAGAATCCCCCTTCCGGCGACGTCAGGTCCCTGCCCACATAGGCCAGGATCTCGCGCGCCGTCCTGCCGTACTCGTCCTTTCCGGTGGACTGAAAAGCCTCAATATAAGCGATGGCCAGGAGTGCCTGGTCGTAGAGCATCTTCTCGAAATGGGGCACCAGCCAGGAGGCGTCGGTGCTGTAGCGGTGGAAGCCGAATCCGAGGTGATCGCAGAGGCCTCCCGCCCGCATGGCCTGAAGCGTTTTCTCGGCCATCCGCAGCGCTTCCGCGCTGCCGTGCCGCTTCCAGAATCGAAGCAGGAAGCAGAGGTGGTGGGGAATGGGAAACTTGGGGGCCGGGCCGAAGCCCCCATGCGTTTCATCGAAGGACGCGTGCAGCTCCGCGAAGGCATCTGCCGCCGGGTCCATTGAAAGATCCTCCGGATCGGCCTCGCGCGCTGTTTTCCGCAGGGCGGCAAGAATCTGCCGGGTCGAAGACAGGACGTCGTCCCGGCGCGTCTTCCACACCCGCTCGATCTGAGGGATCAGCTCCAGCATGCCGACTCGTCCGAAGCGGTTCTCCCGGGGGATGTAGGTCGCGGCGAAGAAGGGGTGCTTGTCGGGCGTCATCACGATGGTCAGCGGCCATCCGCCGCTCCCCGTCAGGAGCTGGCAGACGGTCATGTAGACCTTGTCGATGTCGGGCCGCTCCTCCCGGTCCACCTTGACGCAGACCAACGCGTCGTTCAGGAGCCGGGCGACTTCCGGGTCTTCGAAGGATTCGTGCGCCATAACGTGGCACCAGTGGCAGGTCGAGTAGCCCACGGACAGGAACACCGGCTTGTCCTCGCGCCGCGCCCGCGCGAAGGCCTCCTCGCCCCAGGGGTGCCAGTCCACCGGGTTCCCCGCATGCTGGAGCAGATAGGGGCTCTTCTCGCCGATCAGGCGGTTGGACGGGCTTTCCGGCTTCATGACAGCGCATCCGTCAGCGTCTTCAGGGCGCCGGCGACATCCCCTCCCAGATGAAAGCGGAGGACCGGACGGCCGGCGCGGACCAGCGCCTCCCGGTCTCCCATCGCCTGGGCCGCCTTGAGTACGCCGAAGGTGACGGACGATCCGGACGGGCCCATTTCATCGGGAATGGGAACATCCCGCCGGTCGTCGGTGGTGAACTGGATGAAGAGGCCCCGGCCGGCATCGCCCTTGTGGAGCTGGCCGGTGGAATGGAGGTACCGCGGCCCGTAGCCCGCCGTCGTAACCAGATGTCGCCGGTCCCGCAGTCGGCAGCGCAGATTCGCCAGTGCCTCGTCCGTGCCGGGGCGGGGTTCCAGGTACGCCTGCAGCGCGACATAGCTCCCCGGCCGGGCGTGATCCAGGAAAGCGTTCAGGGCATCGCCGGGGCCCTGCGCCTTCACGTCGCCGTAGACGTCGATCCCCTCCGCCGATATTGCGGGCGCCTCCGGGGGCAGGCGGCCCTGCTCGACATACCGGGAAATGATCCCGCGCGCCAGGACCTTGGCCGCCTCCACGTCGGGCTGGTCGAAGGGGTTGATCCCCAGCAGGTGGCCCGCCGCGGCCGTGGCCGTCTCCCAGAGAAAAATCTGCCCTCCCAGGTCATAGCGGTCCCGAAGGCAGATTCTCAAAACCGGCTGTCCCGCCCGTGCGAGCCTTTCGAGCGGCTCCTCCTCCCCGCCTTCCCCCTCGATGCAGAGATGGACGAAGACGCGGTCGTCTCCGTAGACGTCGGGCGCCCCCGGGGGTTCGCCCACGACCGGGACGATGCCCCTGCCCTCCTTGCCGGTGCTTTCCGCGATGAGCTGTTCCAGCCAGTCGCCGAAAGCGGCAAGGGCAGGCGAGAAAACGAGCGTCAGCTTGTCCCGCCCCGCCCGCGCGAGGGAACCCATGACCGCTCCCAGGTAGAGGCCGTCCGGCAGCTCCCCCTCCCCCCGGCCGGCCGGGCGCTCTTCCGCGGCCGCGGCGGCCGCCCGCTCCAGCAGGAGACCGATGTCCACGCCCAGCAGCGCCGCCGGCGCCAGTCCGAAACAGGAGAGGGCCGAATAGCGGCCCCCGATATCGGGATCGTTCAGAAACACTTCGCGAAAGCGGTGGGCCTCGGCCAGGTCGGCCAGGGCGCTGCCCGGATCGGTAATGGCGAGAAAGTGGCGGCCGGCCTCCTTCTCCCCGAGCCTTTCAGCCGTCCAGTGAAAGAAATATTTCATGAAGGAGAAGGTTTCCACCGTACCGCCCGACTTGGTGGAAACGATGAAGAGGGTTCGGGCCGGATCGAGCGTGTCCGCGAAGGCGAGAACGGCGGCGGGATCGGTGCTGTCCAGCACGGCGACATCCAGATATCCCCCGGCAACGCCGAAGATTCTGCGGAAGACTTCCGGCGCGAGGCTGGATCCGCCCATGCCGAGCAGAAGGGCGCGTGTGTAGTCGTCGGCGCGCACCGCGTTCACGGTCCGCCGAATCCGGTCGACCTTGGCGGGCATGTTGCGCGGGCTGTCGAGCCAGCCCAGGCGGTTGGAGATCTCCGCCGGTGAAGGCTTCCAGAGAGTGTGATCTTTTTCCCAGAGGCGGGCGCTGAAGCGGCGGGTTGCCAGTGCCCGGATGGCCTCCTCGACCAGGGTCCGGCAGGCGACGGATCCGCTCAATCCCCGACTGCGCAGCACGGTCATGCTAACCCTCCTGCAAACTCCGCAACACTCTCGATCCGCGGCGCCTCAGCCCAGCAGTTTTACCGCTGCCGCCGCCACATGGTCCGGGGTGATTCCGAATTTTTCGTAGAGGACCTTCGCCGGGGCGCTGGCGCCGAAGCCGTCCATCCCCACCACCGCCCCGTCGAGCCCCGTGTAACGCTCCCAGCCCAGCCGGATCCCCGCCTCGACGGCGACACGGACCCGGATCGACGGAGGCAGGACCTGTTCCCGGTAGGCGGCCGGCTGCCGTTCGAAGATCTCCCAGGACGGAAGGGAAACGACGCGGATCCGGATCCCCTGTGCGGCCAGCTTTCGGCCGGCGGCAAGGGCAACCGCAACTTCGGAACCCGTGCCGATCAGGATTGCCTGGGGGAGGAGCTGGGAGGACTCCCAGAGGATGTACCCCCCCTTCCCGAGGTTTCCGGCCTGCGCCAGATCCGGTTCGTTCAGGACCGGCAGCGCCTGGCGGGTGAAGACCAGCGCGGTCGGACCTTCCCGGTTGAGCAGCGCGGCCCGCCAGGCCTCGACGGCCTCACGAGCGTCGGCCGGCCGAATGACCGTCAGGTTGGGCACCAGACGCATGCCCATGACCTGCTCGACGGGCTGATGGGTGGGCCCGTCCTCGCCGACGCCGATGCTGTCATGGGAAAAGACATAGATCACCCGCAATCCCATCAGCGCGGCAAGCCGCATGGCGGGGCGCATGTAATCGCTGAACATCAGGAACGTGCCCGTGTAGGGGAGGATCCCTCCGTGAAGGGCCATGCCGCCTGCAATCGCGGCCATGGCGTGCTCGCGGACTCCGAAGTGCACGTTCCGCCCTCCGTAGCCCCACTCGCCGCCGACCGCGCCGTGGCGGTCCGCCGGAGCGTACTCAGGCTTCTGAAAGTCGCCGCACCCCTTGAGCCAGGCCAATACGGAAGGATTGAGGTCTGCCGTGCCTCCCACAAGCTCCGGCAGGACGCATGCGAGGTTCTGCATGACGCTCTCGGAGGCCTTGCGCGTGGCCATGTCCTTGGCCTCCCCGGAATAGTCGGGAAGGGCGGATTCCCATCCCTCGGGGAATTCGCCCTTGATCCGCCGCAGCAATTCAGCGGCCGGACCGGGATTGTCCTTGGCGTAATGCCGAAAGGCCTGCTCCCAGGCCTCCTGCATGTTCTGACCGGCGGGTAGGGACTTTCGGAAATATTTCAGGGCCTCCTCAGGCACGAAGAACGCCGGCTCCTGGGGCCATCCCAGCGCCGCTTTCGCACCCGTCGCCTCCGCCTCGCCCAGAGGCGCCCCGTGGGCGTCGGCGGTATTCTGCTTGCGGGGCGCACCGCACCCGATGACGGTGCGGACGCAGATCAGTGAGGGGCGCCCCTTCTCCTCCCTGGCGGCCCACAGGGCCCGGTCGATGGCGTCCACACTGCCGCCGTCCGGCACGGACTGGACATGCCATCCGCAGGCCTCGAAGCGCATTCGCACGTTTTCGCTCCAGGAGAGGGCCGTCGATCCGGCCAGGCAGACGCGGTTGTCGTCGTACAGAACGATCAGCTTGCCCAGGCCGAGGTGTCCGGCGAGCGAACAAGCCTCGGCCGCGACGCCCTCCATGAGATCCCCGTCGCTGGCCAGCACGTAGGTGAAGTGATCGACGATGGTATGACAGCCCCGGTTGTACCCGGCCGCCAGATGGGCTTCCGCGATGGCCATGCCCACGGCGCTGCTGATCCCCTGCCCCAGGGGGCCCGTCGTCATCTCCACGCCGGGCGTGCTGCGATATTCCGGGTGGCCGGGCGTCCGGCTCCCCCATTGCCGGAAAGACCGGATATCGTCGAGGCTGAGATCGTAGCCGGTCAGGAAAAGCATGGCGTACAGCAGCATGGAACCGTGCCCGGCCGAGAGCACCACCCGGTCCCGGTCAGGCCACTGCGGGTCGGCCGGGTTGTGTCGAAGGTGTCTCGTCCAGAGCGTGTAGGCGATCGCCGCCGCCCCCATGGGCAGGCCGGGATGCCCCGACTTTGCACGCTCCACGGCGTCGACGGCAAGAAAACGGATGGTGTTGATGCACTGCTGCTCGGCATCCAGCGGATCGGACATGCGGCTTCTCCTTTTTGCGTTCGGAAATGTGTCTGTTCGGTATGCCTTTTTATACCATCAGACCCGATTAGACAAGCAGATTGACGGCGCTTGATGGCGGCCGGGAAAATCTTGCTTTTGTGCCCTGAATGGCATAGAAAGTAAGGAATTGTCGAAAGACGCCCCCTGGAAGCAGGCAGCGGGCTTTCGCGGAACAATCAAATGAAAGGGAGGACGCATATGGGAAAATCACTCAAGGGATCGCAGACGGAGAAGAATCTGCTCGCCGCTTTTGCCGGGGAGTCCCAGGCGAGGAACCGCTACACCTATTTTGCCAGCGCCGCCAGGAAAGAGGGCTATGAGCAGATCGCAAACATCTTCATGGAAACGGCGGAGAACGAAAAGGAGCATGCCAAGGTCTTCTTCAAGCACCTCGAAGGGGGAGAGGTCGAGATCGTGGCCGGCTATCCCGCCGGCGTGATCGGCGACACGAAGGCCAACCTCAAGGCCGCCGCGGACGGCGAAAAGATGGAGTGGTCGACCCTCTACAAGAATTTTGCCGGAATCGCCAAGAAGGAAGGGTACGCGGAAGTGGCCCGGTCCTTCGAACAGATCGCCAAGGTGGAGAAGTTCCACGAGGGCCGCTACCGAAAGCTCCTGAAGAATGTCGCGAACGGTGAAGTTTTCAAGAAGAGCCGGAAGGTGAAGTGGCACTGCATCAACTGCGGCTACATCTTCGAGGGCGCCGAACCCCCCAAACTCTGCCCGGCCTGCCTGCATCCGAAAGCCTACTACGAGGTTCTGGCCAGCAATTTCTGAGGACATTCGGCGGGACAAAGGGGAAAACAGAGATGAGAGCAGAGTTCTGAGTCATCCCGAAGAAATCGACAGACCCCGCTGAATCATCGACAGGATCGTAACAGCGCGGCCGGAGCGGCCGCGCCTTTTTGATCACGGATCATTCTACGGTTGATGTGACGCTTGTTCCGTTAACTCCATGTCATGGAAAGGAGAAAATAATGATGAAAAAGCCCCTCCGACTGATTTGCCTTGCATTCATCGTGCTTGCCGTTTCCCTCCCGGCGTTTGCGGCGGACAAGGATCCATACCCCTCGAAGGTTGTCACCCTCATCGTGCCGTTCTCCGCCGGCGGTCCGTCGGATACGGTCGCCCGCCTGCTGGCCCAGGCCATGAGCGCATCGCTGAAGACCCAGGTCATCGTGGAGAATGTGGGCGGGGCGGGCGGCACCATCGGCGCCGCGCGGGCCGCAAAGGCCCGGCCGGACGGCTATACCCTTTTTGTCCACCATATCGGCCATGCCACGGCCCCGACGCTCTATCGCAATCTGACGTACGATCCGATTCGCGACTTCGAGCCGATCGGACTGATCAACGACGGGGCAATGACGCTGGTGGCGAAGAAGGATTTCCCCGCCAAGAACCTGAAAGAGCTGCTCGCGTACGTGAAGGCCAACAAAGACAAGGTCAACATGGCCAACGCAGGAGTGGGCTCCGCCTCGCACCTGTGCGGCATCCTCTTCATGTCCGCGATCCAGACGGACCTGACCACGATCCCCTACAAGGGGACGGGTCCGGCCATGAACGACCTCCTCGGCGGCCAGGTGGATTTCATGTGCGACCAGACCACCAACACGACCGGCCATATCAAAGCCGGCAAAATCAAGGTCTACGGCGTGACCATGAAAAGAAGGGTCCCCTCCCTGCCCGCCGTTCCAACGATGAGCGAAGCCGGCCTGCCGAACTTTACAATATCGGTCTGGCATGCCCTGTACGCGCCGAAAGGCACGCCGAAGCCGATCATCGACAAGCTTTCGAAGGCGCTGCAGGAGGCCCTGAAGGACCCCGTTCTGATGAAGCGGTATGCCGATCTGAGCGCCGAGCCCGTGGCCCGGAATCTGGCCACGCCGGAGGCGCTGCGCGCGCACCTCAAATCCGAAATCGACAAATGGGGGCCGGTCATCAAGAAGGCCGGCGTTTTCGCGCAGTGACATCCGCCTGAGGCAAGGAGAAGGCATCGGTGCCCCTGTTGATCCGCAGTGCAAAGGACTTCTGGACCGGCGGCCTCTACATCGCCTTCGGCTCCGCGGGCCTCATCATCGGCAGAAGCTACGACATGGGGACGGCGGTGAAGATGGGGCCCGCCTATTTCCCCACCATCCTCAGCGTCCTGCTGATCCTGATCGGGGTCATTTCCCTCGTCCGTTCGTTTCTGAAGCAGGGCAGCCCCTTCGGCGCCTTCACGTGGAAGGGGCTCGTCCTGATCACCGCCTCGATTCTCCTGTTCGGGCTGATCGTCCGCGGCTCCGGACTGATCGTCGCGCTGCCCTTCCTGGTGATCGCCAGCTCATTCGCAAGCAGCCGATTCCGCTGGCCTTACGCGCTGGCTTTTGCGGCGGGGCTGACCCTGTTCTGCGTTCTGGTGTTCATCAAGGGGCTGGGGGTGCCGCTTCCGCTCCTGGGATCGTGGTTTGCGCAGTAGTGTGATGTAAAGCGTTTGCATCCATCCTCAGCGTCAAGGGATGCGCTTCTTGAGATTTAAGTCCGGCGTCTCTTTAGAGGGCCCATGGAACTGATCGCCAACATCGGCATCGGCTTTGCGACGGCATTGACGCCGGCCAATCTGCTCTACTGCCTGGCGGGCGTGTTTCTCGGGACCCTGATCGGCGTCCTGCCGGGCCTGGGACCGACGGCAACCATCGCCATGCTGCTGCCCCTCACGTTCACCCTGCCACCGGTCTCCGCCCTGATCATGCTCGCGGGCATATACTACGGCTCCCAATACGGCGGTTCGACAACTTCCATTCTGGTCAATGTCCCCGGGGAAGCGGCCTCCGTGGTCACAACTCTGGACGGCTACCAGATGGCGCAACAGGGCCGCGCCGGCGTCGCGCTGACCACCGCGGCCGTCGGCTCCTTTTTCGCCGGCACCGTCGCCACGCTGCTCATCGCGCTCTTCGCCTCGCCGATGGCCGCGATCGCGCTCAAGTTCGGTCCGGCGGAATTCTTTTCCCTCATCGTTCTCGGCCTTCTCGCCGCAATCGTCCTGTCCAGGGGGTCCCTGCTGCACGCCGTCGGCATGGTCGTCCTGGGGCTTCTTCTCGGGCTGGTCGGCGCGGATGTCAACACGGGCACGCAACGGTTCACCTTCGGAATTCCGCAACTGGCTGACGGAATCGGGTTTGTGGTGGTTGCCATGGGCATGTTCGGCATTGCGGAGATCATTCACAACCTGGAGCGGGAGGAAGTCCGCGCAACGGTCGTGAGCAAGATCACCAGCCTGATGCCGACGAGGGAGGACTGGAAGCGCATGACGGCCCCCATTCTGCGCGGGACCGCGATCGGATCGGCCCTTGGCATCCTGCCGGGCAGCGGCTCCATCCTGGGAGCCTTTGCGGCCTACGCGATCGAAAAGAAAGTCTCGAAGCGCGGAGAGGAATTCGGAACGGGCGCGATCGAAGGCGTCGCCGCCCCGGAATCGGCGAACAATGCCGGCGCCCAGACGTCGTTCATCCCGATGCTCACCCTGGGAATCCCCTCGAACCCGGTCATGGCGCTCATGATCGGCGCAATGATCATCCAGGGCATCCAGCCCGGACCGTCGGTGATCACGGAGCAGCCCGCGCTGTTCTGGGGAATCATCGTTTCCATGTGGATCGGCAACTTCTTCCTGATCGTTCTCAACCTGCCCATGATCGGCATGTGGGTGCGCATGGTCAGCGTGCCCTACCATTATCTCTTTCCGGCCATCCTGGTTTTCTGCGGCATCGGCGTTTTCAGCCTGAACAACACCGAGTTCGACATCTATCTCATGGCCCTGTTCGGCGTGCTGGGATACATCAGCATCAAACTGGACTGCGAGCCCGCCCCCATGCTGCTCGCGTTCATCCTCGGCCCGCTGATGGAGGAGTATATGCGCCGTGCGCTGCTCCTTTCCCGCGGTGATCCCATGATCTTCCTGCGGCGCCCGATCAGCGCGACGCTGCTCACCCTCGGCGTTGTCGCGATCGTCGCCGCGAGCCTGCCGGCATTCTACAAGAAGCGCGAAGAGGCGTTTCGGGAATCATAGCCCAAGCGATCCCATCCCGGTGGGCGTCCTATCCGCGCCGGTTTTCAGGCCGAAAAAATCCGTCCCGGATGTCCGGATTAGGGAGCGGGTGTCGCTGCTCAGTGAAAATCTGATCAAGATATCCTCCCCCTTCATCAAAAAACTCCCTTCCAGATAATCGACCCTGACGCCCGGGNNTTTTTGTAACCTTTCGTGTGCTTTACTGAATCAAAAAGAAGGCGGTTGCCGGCGGATCGCATTTTCGAACCCCCTATACTGAAAAGAGGGGTGTTTTTCCCGTTTACAAGAATCATCGCGAGGTCAAGGGTCCACATTTCCCGAGGGACCGGGTTTACCTCCTTCCCGGTCCCACCTCCGATGCGGACGATGAGAAAGGTTGACAGAGAGGAGTTTGAAACAGACCGCGCAACAAACAGCCAATCTCCTGATCTGCACAAAGGAGGCTGGATCAAAATGGGAGCGATTCAGGCATTCCCCACATGCTTTCATCTGGGCCACGATCGCGTCGTAGAGGACATCATCATTTTTAACACAAGGGATTTGATTGAAAGGAGGTAACGGAAAATGGCAAAATTTTTGGTGGTTCACCCGGTTGGCAAGGAATTGACCCTGGAAATCGCTGCGCCCATGGCCAAGGCCATAAAGGCGAATCTCACGGCCGATGCATACTGGATCAGAAGCACCTATGTGCGCGGAGAAGGCAGGCTTTACTGCGAGTGGGATGCAAAAGATGCACAGTCGATACAAAAAATCGTAGATAAAGCAGCACCGGGCTTTCCGACTGAAATCTATAAACTGGAGAATGAGTTCATGGTGCAATCAGAAGACTTCAGATAGATTACAGACAAAGCATGTGAGGCCTGGCAGGGAAAACACGGCGGTCGTCGGAATCATCAGATCACTGCCGGAGAGGCGATGAGAAGGGGGCTTATTCAAGATACCTGTTTACGGCAGGGTCATTTAACCGTCAGATTATCACCCGGAAAGACGAAAAGGAGGAGAACATGTCGGATCGAATACTCTTTATGGGATGGAACCGTGCGTACGTGGGGCTCGAAAAACAGTCAATGAAAGTATTTCAGAAGGGGCTCGAGTATTTATCCAAGCTGCAAAAGGATGGCCGAATAGAAAGCTACGACATTGTAACCCTTACTCCTCACGGTGGCGACTTGAACGCGTTTGTCATCGTGAGGGGTGAGGGACAAAAGCTTGCGGAAATCCTTAAGGATGCAACGTTTGCGCAAATCGTTTCCGAGGCCAATTTTTGCATACAGGGTTATGGCGTCGTTACCGGCAGCATCGGCACCGGTGCAATCAAAGCCTTGACTCACTGGGCCTCGTATGCCGGCTGATTCATGCCTTCAATGCCGAACGTCATGAACCCGAAACAAGAGGGATTCGGAATGATAAACAATAGTAAGGGCCATGATGAAGTGACGATGTCCATGCAACTGATGCCGTGAATAGGCGGTGCCGACAATGGTTTCGGCTTCGGAGCACTGCCCTTTTGTCCAGCAACTTGTTTCTGTCAAGTGAAAGGAGGGGAAAATGTATCTTTTTGCAACATCGGTATATCCGAACGACAAATCGAGGGAAGTGGTGGATATTTACATGAAGGCGATGACAAAATATCCTGATGATACTGCGGTATCGATCCCCATTGTGACGGTTGGGGTTCATGCAACCCTTGAAGGTATGCAAGTCATAAATATTTATGAGGTGAAGAAAGGGAAGTATGAAGAGGCCCATGCACTTGCCCGTAATAGACTGGCGATGCTGCAAACGATTCCCGGCTACAGATGGAAAATTGATAACTATACGAATCTTGAGGAAGCCTTGAAAACGATAGGTTTGTAACCGGATGCCGGCAACATCATTTCCTGGGTTGGTCAAGGAAGGCAGGGTCGGAAACGGCCCTGCCTTATTGCATGTAACAAATGGTTGTCTATAAAATTTGTTTCTTGACTTTTTAAAGAATCAGGAACACATAAGGACTATATTCAAATAGGGCATCGTCAAAAGGTTAACCACCAACGCCGACCCTTTTTCAGGGTGATGCCATGGATAATTATTGAAACCCCGTATCTCGAAAGAGCGCGGGGTTTTGTGTTTCTGCTACCAAGGTGAATAAATGATCAAGAAGTCGACGATTCACTTTTGGAAAATGCAGGGCGAAGGTGCGTGGGGGATTCAACGAGTCCTCAACATGATCCATGGGTATGTGTACTACACCCTCTACGATCACTACATAGCCTGTGCGATATCTGTTGCGCGAATGTTGAGCCGGTTTCCGAATATTCTCTTTAAAACCGTGATTATCAATTTTTTCGGCAACCGATATCACTGCAAGGTCATCACCCCTGAGAACGCCAGAAAGCTTATCGCTTTGGAAGAAGATGTGGTCCTGCCCACGGAGGAGTCAAAAAAGATTATACCCTGGGAGATAGCCAATAAGATCATCCTGAAACACAAGGATCAGTTGGCCATAGTCGATTGTCCTTGCCGCATTGAAAAGAAAACCGCCGGCAAGAAGTACTGCGAACCCATTCATACCTGCGTCTTCTACGGCAAGGTCGGCGTTGATTTTGTGACATCCCATATGCCGCGAATGAACGGGCATCGGGCAACCAAAGAGGAAGTTCTGAATTTACTGGAGCTGCAGCAAAAGAAAGGCATTGTTTTTACAGCCTGGTTCAAGGATGCGACCGGCTACCGGGCAGGAGTTCTCTGCTGCTGTTGCTCTTGCTGCTGCGCTTGCATGGAAGTTGAATCTCTGACCCGGAAAAATGGCATTCAAGGATTGGCAATGACGGCCCCATCCGGTTACTCGGTTGCAGTTGACATGGAAAAGTGCAACGCATGCGGCAAATGCGTAAAAGCCTGTCATTACAGTGCGATGAAAGTGGTGGAAATTGACGGAAAAAAGAAACTCGGATACTCGGAGGAGTTGTGCATGGGTTGTGGCGTATGTGCAAGCCGATGCCCCAATGAATCAATCTCTCTTGTAGTCAACCCAAACAAGGGTGCAATATTCGATATCGATGCAATGGCGGCGCTATCGAGAAAGGCAATATCCATCGGCCGGTTATGATTGAATGGAGCATGAAAATGAAACCGCAAAGAATCCTGGTAACTTATTTGCTTGTGTTTCCCATTTTTGTGATTCTTTTAGGCATCCTGATGCTGTCTTCGTGGACGATAGAGAGATTTCATCTAAAAAAGCTGGTCCCGATAAGGGACAAAACATGATGCGCATTGCAACGTTTGGTAAACTCAACAACGTTACCCCTAACCTTCTGGAGTCAACCATGAAAAGGACTTGCCGGAAGGTGCCGATGTGAAGCCTCCAGAAAGACGACTGCCTTTCTGGGGGTGTCTGTGTGGTTTACACGAAAAGACAATCCGGACATTTCTGTACCATTCAGAAAGGAGGCACCAACTTGGTTATCATAAGTCAGGAGGCGTTCCCTCCGAAAAGTGCGAATGAAATGGGCAAGATTTTTTTGAAGTCACCACCTCTTCCTGCATTCATTACGATGAAAGGGCCCTACGTGAGCTTCGAGGTAGGTGTGGGCATCAAGATTATAAGTATATACGAGTTTGACCAGTCCAAGATGAAAGAAGCGCTGGAAGTTGTCAGCAACCGTTATGTGGATTATTTTGAGGTGCCCGGCTTCACCTACGCAATCGAGATGTGGCAGGAACCTGCGGAAGCTCTCAAACTGATCGGGTTAGGTTAACAAATCCCGGGAACACAAACGAACCATGTCCAGACAGGTCATCGTCAAAATGCTAACAACCAGTGCAGACCCTTTCTCAGGGTGATGCCATGGAGACATGATTGAACCTCCATGCTTTCAATTGAGAGCTGAGTTTTGTGCTTTTGATTGCTGTGTCAGGAAACCAACCCACTTCAAGGTGGACAAGCGTCGGTTCGGGAAGAGAGCGTGTAGGAGAATATGAGGGGTCAAACGATCAGCTTCGTCAGCCAAGGCCTAAAGCTCTCCGCCTGGTTTTTCCTGCCGGAGGAGATCGCACGCCCGCCGGTGGTGGTGATGGCGCACGGGTTCGGGGCGACCCGAATGCTGGGGTTGCGGCCCTTCGCCGAACGCTTCGTCATGGCCGGGCTCGCCTGCCTCGTGTTTGACTACCGGAACTTCGGCGACAGCGAGGGCGAACCGCGCAACCTGATCAGCCCGCGCCGTCACGTGGAGGACTGGCTGGCCGCCATCGACTTTGCCGCAACCCTACCGGAGATCGACGGCATGCGGATCGGACTGTGGGGGACCTCCTTCTCGGGGGGCCATGTGCTGATGGCGGCGGCCGATCGTCCGGTGGTGAAGGCCGTGGTGTCGCAGGTTCCGTTCGTCGACGGACTCGGCGTGGTGCTTTCCACTCCGCCACTTTTCAGCCTCAAGGCAGTCGGCCACGGTCTTCTCGATGCTCTGGGCAGTATCGTCGGCCACCGGCACCTTGTCCCTGTCGTGGGAACCCCCGACGAGTTTGCCCTGCTCAACAAGGAAGACTGCCTGCCGGGGTATCTGTCGCTGATTCCGGAGGGCTATAAGTCGGACAATCGCGCCCCCGCGGCCATCTCTATCCTCCTCTCCGCCTACCGCCCCATTTCCCGTGCACCTGGGATCGGTTGCCCGGTGCTGATGATTGCGGCGGAACAGGATTCTCTCATCCCGTTCAAGGGTGTTGAGCGGTGTGCGTCCAAGATACCCAGAGTGAAGATGGTTTCGTTGCCGGTCGGGCACTTCGATGTCTACACCGGCGAGTGGTTTGCGAGGGTATCGGCCATGGAGGCGGAATTCCTGGTGGAGCAGCTCCTGTAAATCAAATAGATGTGAAACATCGGGAACAGATAGGGCCCCGGAAAGCATATCCGATTCGATAGATGCATTTGAATAGTGCGAGGCCGATGTGTTTCTGAAACAGGCGAAGGAAGCGCTGGCGTCTTTATGGTAACACCCATATTATCTTTCGGTTCATTAGGCGATGATGCAGGGAGGCATTGATGGATTCATCAGGGGGCTCGATGTTTCGGTTAATTCAGAGATCGAATGGAAGAACCGCTGCGGCAAA
>MTKZ01107700.1_pt1 | contig 28701 bp, 29 predicted proteins | sample 1042781 | NCBI WGS metagenome assembly MTKZ01 (sample SAMN06212207, study PRJNA360539) | anaerobic digester metagenome | biome: Wastewater treatment plant; material: sludge; isolation source: anaerobic digester fed with sludge from wastewater treatment plant | place: Denmark: WWTP Viborg ... | reverse complement strand
GGGGGTTGTCCGATCTCCCGATACCCCGTCCCCGGCGGGGGCGGTAGCGTCTCCCGCATGGCCCTCGTCATCCTCGTCGGGGCACACCTCGGTTACGACCCGCACGAGGTCCCCCTCGGGGGAGGGGCCGCGGTGGGGACCGCCCTCGCCCGGCGCTGGCTGGAGACGCAGCCGTTCCCGTTCCTCGTCCTCGGGTCCGGGGAGAGGCCGCCGCACCCGGGGGTCCCGTACCAGCCAGTGGTGTGGGATGACGGAGCCAGGGCACGCCATCCGGCCGGCCTCTCCATCCGCCAGTACGCCCGGTTCTCCCGGCAGTTCGAGCGCGGCGTCACCGGGTTCCTGCGCTCGCTCGCCCGCGACGTCGACCCGTCGCGGGCCTGCGTCCTCCACAACGACATCGCCGAGGCCGGCGATTTTGCCCAGATCGCGGCCCTGGGCTACCGCCAGGCCGCGATCTTCCACGTCGATGTGGTGGATTACGTCGCCCAGATCTACCTCCGCGGCCACCTGTCCTCCCGGGGCCTCGCCCGCGCGTACCGGACCCTGGAACGAGCGCACGTCGCGCCCTTCCTTCCCGACGTGGCGAAGCTCGCGTTCGGGAAGCAAGAGGCCTGCGCCCGCCACTGCGACCTCCTGATCGTCCCCTCCCCGCGGATGGCGGAGATCCTCACGGCCGCCTACCCCTGGCGGACGGAGGACGACACCCTCGCCCTCCCGTGGGGGACGATCTCCGCACCCGAACCCCCCGACCTCGAAGGGGCGCAAGCGGAGCTCGAACGGCGCTACGAGCCTGGGGGCCGACCGGTGCTCCTCACCCTGTCCCGGATCTCGCCGGAGAAGGGGCAAGACCTCCTCCTCCAGGCTTTGCGGCTCTGGGAGCGGCGAGGCGGGGGCGAGCTCCTCGTCCTCATCTGCGGGAGCGCGGCCTACATGCACGGGCCAAGCTACCTGCGCACCCTGCAGCGGCTCGCGCGGGGCCTGCGGAAGGTGGAGGTGCACTTCCCGGGCTACGTCTCCGGGGCGGTGAAGCACGCCTTCTTCCGCCTAAGCGACCTCTACGTGTTCCCGTCCCGCCATGAGAGCTACGGGCTGACCCTCATGGAGGCCCTCGCCGCCGGCCTCCCCGTCCTCACCACCGACCACCGCTCGGCGCACGATCTCGTGCGGCCGGAGTTCGGGTGCGTCGTTCCCGCGCAGCCCGGGTCCCTGTACCAAGGCCTCCGGGAGCTCCTCGCGCGGCGGGAGGAGCTCCCGCGGATGGGCGAGGCCGCCCGGCGGTTCGCCGGGGACCAGCCGTTCTCCCTGGCTGCCGACGGGCTGGCCGCCCACCTGGTGCGTCTCCTCTGATCTCCTCGCCCACCGCACGCGGTTCGAGAGGGGCTACGGGCGGGCCTCGACCTCGACCGTGACCTCGGCGGAGAGCGAGTTCCCCACAGAGCAGTACCTGTCGCGGGAGAGTTGGGCCGCCTGGCGCAGGTTCCCCTCGGGCACGCCCTCCGCCCGGACGAGGACCCTCGCCTTACGAAACGCCTTCGGGTGATCCGGGGCCCGCTCCGCGGTGACGGCGATCTCCAGGCTCCGCGGCGGGGTGCGCATCTTCCCCAGGATCGAGACCACGTCCATCCCCATGCACCCCCCGAGGGCGACGAGGAGGAGCTCGGTCGGCCGCGGCGCGGTGTCGCTCCCGCCGGACTCCCGCCCCGCATCCATGGCCACCGGGTGGCCGGAGGGCCCCCCGCCCACGAACCTCATCCCTTCTTGCCAGGTCACCTTCGCGTCCATGCGCTGAGGGTACCTCGCCGCCCCTCTTATCTCAACGTTTCAACGACAGTTGAACCTTAAAGGGGGCGGGCTATACTCGCCCCATGGAGCGGGGGATCGCGGACCTCGCCAAGGCACTCGCGGCCCTGGGGAGCGTGGAGAGGATTCACATCCTGAGCTACCTGCTCGCCCAGGGGGGCTCTCCCTGTGGGCGGATCGCTCACGCCCTGGGGATGTCCACCTCCGCGTTCTCGTACCACCTCCGGATCCTGGAGGATGCCGGGCTCGTCACGCGGAACCGCCGCGGTCGGCTGCACTGCCTGAGCCTGACCCCGATCCTGGACGAGCTCCTTGCGCCGGGGATCCGGCAGACACTGACCGAGGAGGGAGAACAATGGATCAGCAAGTCGAGCACGAAGTGATCGTGTACAGCACCCCCACCTGCCCGTGGTGCCACGTGGCGAAGAGGTACCTCACCAGCCGGGGGATCGCCTACACCGAGGTGGATGTGGCTGCCGACCCGGCAGCGGCGATGGAGATGGTGCGCAAGACTGGGCAGCAGGGCGTGCCGGTGATCGAGATCGACGGCGAGTGCGTGATCGGGTTCGACCGCGCCCAGATCGATGCCCTGCTTGGGTTGGACTAGGGTGGAGCCCGCTCCGGACGCTGCCCCCTACCGGCCGGTAACGCGGTAGCAAACGGTGTAGCCGTGCTGCCGGGCGATGCCTTCGATCGCGCTACGGACCTCCCCGTGGTCGAACGTGGTGGCGTAGACCTTCCCGAACAGTCGCGATCGCTCAGCGAGGTCCCCTTCGCGTGGCCCGCGGCCGGTCCGGTACGTCTCCACCTTGAACCCGGCCCCGCCGTCCGCGGCGAGGCCGGAGCCGACCTCGGTGAGGGACTCAGAGAGGTGCACCTCGCGCTTCCCCTCGTCCACGCGCAGCCGCGCCCGGTAGACGAGCCTCCTTCGGGAGAGGAGCACCCGCCGCTCGGCAAGGACCTTCGTGAGCTCGATCTCCCCTCCCCGCTCGGAGATCTCACCGCCCACCGTGCGCACTAGGTCGTGCAGAGCTTGGGTGAGCATCCATCCCTCCTCATCAGCCACTGGGAATGGGAGAAGAACCGCGCGGCCAGTGTAGTCGCCGTCGCGCTCACCGGATCCGGTCCCCCCGCTTCCGGCGCGGCTACGGTTCCTCCTTCTGCAGGGCCTCGATCAGGGCCAACCGGGTCTCCCACGGGAGGGAGACCCCCTTCTTCGTCGGCAGCCACTGGCCGTCGTCCCCCTGAAAGAACTGGCGCAGGTCGAGGTACTCCTTGCCGCGAAACTGCGTCCGCCGGACGACGACCTTCTGTCCGGCCCCCCGTTCGAACTCCGCGATGACCCTCTCTGCGTCCACAGAACCCCCTTCGCGCGCCCGACCCGTCCGGGTCCCGCGGCGACCGGGGCATTCTAGGGCTGGCCCCGGCCCCACGGCAACCCCTCGGCCCCGGAGACGGTGACCCGCAGGTCCACGGCCACGACGCGGTCCGGGTAACAGAGGATCGGGTTCACATCGAGCTCCGCGATCTCGGGGAACTCCGCCGCAAGGTGGCTGATCCGCTCCACCGCCGCGACGAGGCCCGCCAGGTAAACGGGGGGCCTCCCGCGTGCCCCAGCCAGGAGCGGGAAGGCGCGGATGCCCCGCACGAGCTCCTCCGCCTCCGGCGCGGAGAGGGGGGCGAGGGCGAACGCCACGTCGCCCAGGGCCTCCACGAACACGCCTCCCAGCCCAAACATGACGAGGGCCCCGAACGTGGGGTCGCGCACGATCCCCGCGATCACCTCCTGTCCGGGCGGGAGGAGCTCCTGCACGTACACGCCCACGGCGGGAGCAAGCCCCACCATCTCCCGGTACGCGCCGCGGACCTCATGCGCGGGGACGCCGATCCTCACCCCGCCCACGTCGGACTTGTGGACGATCTCGGGCGCGACGACCTTGAGGACGACCCTCTCCCCGAGATCCTGGGCAAGGGCGGCCGCCTCGTCCGCACTGCGGGCGAGCCCGCCCCGCGCGATGGGGATCCCGTAGGCGGCGAGGAGGCCGAGTGATTCCACCCCCAGTCGCGGGCCGCCTGAGGCGAGGAGCACCCGCACGCGGGCTCGGTCGGCCGCAGGCGGGGGTCGCACGGGGAGGGGACGGTCCCGGATCTCCCGGTACCGGGCGAGCGTCGCCAGCGCCCGCACGGCCCGGGCCGGCTCGAAGTATGCCGGGATCCCGGCCGCGCGGAGCGTCTTCTCCGCCTCCTCCCCAAGCTCACCGGCCAGAAAGCTCGCCACAGCCGGCTTCCCGTGCTTGCGATGGGATGCGGCGAGGATCCGTGCCAGTTCCGCGAAGGTCAGGATGGGATGCGGGGCAGTGAGGACGAGGCCCATGTCCACCCCCGGGTCGGAGAGGACGAGGTCCACCGCGTCCCGAAACCCATCAGCGGAGGCATCGGCGAGGATGTCCACGGGATTGGCGGTGCTCGCCGTGGGGAAGCGTTCAGCGAGGGAGCGGACGGTGGGCGGGGAGAGGGGGGGCACCGCAAGGCCCTGCTCGGCAGCGGCATCCGCGGCCAGGATCGCCGGCCCGCCGGCGTTGCTCACGATCCCAAGCCGGCGCCCACGCGGCAACGGCTGCTCGGAGAGGGCCACCGCGGCCTCGAGCAGTTCCTCCACCGACCGGACGCGGAGGACGCCGCCCCGCCGGAACGCGGCCCCGTAGGCGCGGTCCGACCCAGCGAGGGCCCCGGTGTGGGACGAGGCCGCCCGCGCCCCAACTTCAGTTGCCCCAGCCTTGAGGACGAGCACAGGCTTCTCCCGCGTCACCTCGCCCGCGATGCGCACGAACTCCGGCCCATCCTCGATCCCCTCCAGGTAGGCGGCGATGACCACCGTCTCCCGGTCGCGGGCCAGGGCGGGGAGGAAGTCGGTCTCGGTGAGCACGGCCTTGTTCCCCAGCGACACGAAGAACGAGAGTCCCACCTCGTTCTGCCATGCCCAGTCGAGCACCGCGCTGCCGAGGGCGCCGGACTGGGAGATGAACGCGATCGCGCCCGCGAACGCCCCTCGCGGGGCGAAGGTCGCGTTGAGCCCCGCCCGCGGGGAGATGAGCCCGAATGAGTTCGGTCCAAGCACGTTCATCCCGTACTGGGAAGCGATGCGGACGAGCTCCCGTTCCCGCTCGATCCCCTCTCCCCCCTGTTCCTTGAACCCAGCGGTGATGACGACGGCGTTGCGGATCCCCTTCCTTCCGCAGGCGGCGAGGGAGCGCAGTGCGTCGGCGGGGGGGACGGCGATGATGGCGAGGGCCACGGGCTCAGGAAGATCGTCCACCGTTGGGACGCACGGCCGGCCGAGGATCTGGCTGCGGCTCGGGTTCACCCCGTACACCGGCCCCGGGAAGGCAGCGACGTTCGAGAACAGGGCGTGCCCGATCTTCCCCGGCGTGGCCGACGCCCCGACCACCGCAATCGAGGAGGGGGTGAGGAGGCCGGTGAGGTCGCGTGGCATGTCCGGGGACATGGTAACGGCCTCCGCGGGATCTTCACACCCCCTCCACCTCCCCTCGACGCTAGAGGGGGACAGTGGAGCGAGGTGGAAGCGCACGCGAGAGCCCGACCACCACAAACCGCCTCCGATCGTCGCAGGGGAGGGAAGGCTGTGTAGCCCTCTTCCCCCCCTTGAGGTAGGCTACCGATGCAGATGAAAACGATCCTCGTCGTGGAAGATGAGCGGGAAATCGCGCGCATGGTGCAGGCGTACCTCATGCGCGAGGGGTACCGGGTGGAGGTGGCGTTCGCCGGGGAGGACGGGTGGGCGATGTTCAAGGCCCTCCAGCCGGACCTGGTGGTGCTCGACCTCATGCTCCCCGGGATGCACGGGTTGGAGGTGGCGCGGCGCATCCGCCAAGAGGCGACGACCCCGATCATCATGCTCACCGCGCGCACGGAGGAGGCAGACCGCGTCGCCGGCCTGGAGATGGGCGCCGACGACTATGTGACGAAGCCGTTCAGCCTGCGGGAGCTCGCGGCGCGGGTGCGGGCCGTCCTGCGCCGCACCGAGGGCGGGACAGTCCCGGAGGTGATCCGCGTCGGCCCCCTCACGGTGGACCTGGCAGCACGGGAGGCGCGCCTCGCCGGAACGGTCCTCGACCTGACCCCCACGGAGTTCGACCTCCTCGCGTTCTTCGCCCGTCACCCGGGGCGGGTGTTCACGCGGCGCGAGCTCCTGGAGGCCCTGCAAGAAAGGACCTACGCCACCCTCCCCCGCACCGTGGATTCCCACGTGAAGAACCTCCGTCGCAAGATCGAACCGGACCCGGATGATCCCACCTACATCCTCACCGTCCACGGGGTGGGGTACAAGTTCCGTCCGGATGCTGGCGAAGGATAGCCCATGTCGTTTCGGTGGAAGCTCTTCGCTGCGTTCGCCCTGGTCGCGTTCCTCGCGGCCGGGGGGACGTACTTCCTCAGCACGCGCGAGGTGAGCTCCCAGTTCGACGCGTTCCGGGAGGAGAACCGGCACCTGGCGGCCCAGGAGTTCGCCGCCGCGCTAGCCCAGATCTGGGAATCAACTGAGAGCTGGGAAGTGCTTAAGTCCATCTTCACGTCTGTGGCTGTGATCGTGCGCGGACGGGAGGTGATCTACGAGCAGAGTGCATGGGGCCAATTCATGGTGTTGGATGACACCTATACGGTGGTGGGCTGTGCTCAACAGGAGAGGCTCGGCCAGTGTATGGCGGACGACCCCCAATTCAGGCCGATCGTCGATCGGTATGGAGTGCCGATCACGGTGAACGGGGTGAAGGTGGGAACGGTGGTGCCCCTCGACATCGCCGCCCTGAATCCCCTCGAGGAGGACTTCCTCGGCTCCCTCCAACGGGCGGTGCTCGTGGGAGGGGCCGCGGCCCTCGTGGCGGCGGCCCTCCTCGCGGTGATCCTCACCGCCCAGCTCTCCCGGCCCCTCAAGCGGCTCATCCTGGCCACGACCCGCATCGCCGCAGGCGACCTCTCCCACCGCGTCGCCATCCGGACCCGGGACGAGATCGGCCGGCTGGGGCAGGCGTTCAACGAGATGGCCGCGGCCCTCGAACACTCGGAGAAGGCCCGTCAGAACCTCCTCACCGATGTCGCCCACGAGCTGCGCACCCCGTTGGCGGTGGTGCGGGGGAACCTCGAGGGGATGCTCGATGGGGTGTTCCCCCTCACGCCGGAGGCCCTCGCGCCGGTGTACGACCAGACCCTCCACCTGGGGGAGCTGGTGGAGGACCTCCGCACCCTGACCCTCGCCGAGGCGGGCCACCTCCAGCTCCTGCGGGAGCCGACCGACATCGGGGAACTCGTCGGGGCAGTGGTGGAGGCAGCCCGCACCGCGGCCGTCGAGGATGGGGTGACGGTCGCGGCCCAGGTCGAGCCCGGGCTCCGGGCCAACGTTGACCCCCGCCGCATCCGGCAGGTGCTGGGCAACCTCCTCGATAACGCCCTCCGCTACTCCCCGCCGCGGGGGACGGTCACGGTGACGGTGGCGCGAGCGGACTCGGAGATCCGCGTCTCGGTGAGGGACGAGGGACCGGGGGTGTCGCCCCACGACCTCCCCCACGTGTTCGAGCGGTTCTACCAGGGCGACACATCGCGGAGCGGAGAGGGGACCGGGCTGGGGCTTTCGATCGCCCGCGAGCTCGTGCAGGCCCATGGTGGGCGGATCTGGGTGGAGAACCAGGGCGGGGCCGTGTTCACCTTCACCCTGCCGTTGCTTGATTCACCTCGGGCCGACGCCTAAGATCGGTGCGCTATGGGCGAAGGTTCGTGTTACCACAGTCCAACCCTCGGCAGGCTCTCGTTCCAAGAAGTGGTGGATGAGATCTTGGCGATGATGGCGGCTGCCCCGGAAGCCCCGTACGAAGTCGTCGTCGGCACCGATTCCCAGATCTACGCCGACGAGGTGGATTACGTATCGGCGATCGTCGTGCACCGGGTGGGGCGGGGCGGCCGCTACTTCTGGCGCCGGGAGAAGGACGAGCGACCGCAGAGCCTACGCGAGCGCATCTACCGCGAGGCGTGGCTCTCCTACGAGACGGCGGAGGAACTGATCCGGGCCCTGAAGGACCGCGGGGTGAGCGGGTTCCAGCTCGAGATCCACGTGGACATCGGCCGCAACGGCCGGACGCGGGACCTCGTGGAGGAAGTGGTGGGGATGATCCTCGGGGTGGGGTACCGCGTGCGCACCAAGCCCGAAGCCTACGCTGCTTCCGCCGTTGCCGATCGGTACACCTAGAGCCGTTGGGCACGCGGGATGCGGCGCGCTCCCGCGTGTCCTGCCCCGCGCGCCGAGAACCCCCTAGCATGGCGGCATGCCCACGGTTGGTGCGCTGTTGCCTTCGCTTTCTTCCGTTCCTGGGATCAGGGAGGTCGAGGTCCGAGGACTGGCCTGGGACTCCCGCCGCGTCGTGCCGGGAGATTTGTTCTTCGCCCTCGTGGGCGAACGGACGGATGGGCACCGGTTCATCGCCGATGCCATGGCGCGCGGGGCAGTGGCGGTGGTGGGCGAACGCGTGCGGCCACGCGCCGGGGTCCCCTACGCCCGCGTCCCGGATGCCCGGTCCGCCCTCGCCCACGCCGCGGCCGCCTTCTATGGCCACCCCACCCGCGAGCTCCGCACAATCGGCGTCACGGGCACGAACGGGAAGACGACCGTCGTCCACCTCCTCGGCCAGCTCCTCCCGGAGTGCGAGACCCTGACCACGGTGCGGGTGGAGCGGGAGGGCCTGTCCTGTGTGACCACCCCCGAGGCCCCCGACCTGCAGCGGCTGGCCGCCGAAGCGCGGGCGGCGGGGAGGAAAGCGTTCGCGTTCGAGGCGTCCTCGATTGGACTCGCCCAGAGGCGGGTGGCGGGCATCCACGTTGCGGCAGCCGTCTTCACCGGGCTGGGACGGGACCACCTCGATTTCCACCGCACGATGGAGGCCTACCTCGATGCGAAGCTCCGCCTGTTCCGGATGCTCCCCCCAGACGGCGTGGGCATCGTGAACGCCGAGGACCGCCATGCCGATCCGTTCCTCGCGGCGTGCCGCGGCCACGGGGTCCGGTATGGGCTGGGCCGCGGCGATGTCCGCGCCGAGGGGCTGCGCCTGGACCGAACGGGCGCGGAGTTCGCGCTCGAGACGCCGGACGGATCGGAGGAGGTGCGTCTGCCGTTCCCGGGCCGCCACAACGTGGCCAACGCGCTTGCCGCTGCGGCCACGGCGTGGGCGCTGGGCACGCCCCTTCCCGAAATCGCATCCCGCCTGATGACGGCGACGCTCCCCCCAGGGCGGTTCGTGCAGTTCCCGCTCCGGAGCGGGGCGACGGCCGTGGTGGACTATGCCCACAACCCGCCAGCGCTAGCGGAGATCCTTTCCTCGCTCCGCCCCCACGCCCGGCGCCTGGTGGTCGTGTTCGGGGCCAACGGCGAGGCCGACCCGGGGAAGCGGCCCCTGATGGGGGGGATCGTGGGCCAGCTCGCCGACCTCGCCGTGATCACTGCCGATAACCCCAAGGGTGAGGATCCGCGGGCGATCGCCGAGGGGGTGGCCCGCGGGGTGCGGGCGGTGGGGGGGAGGTACCGGATCGAGCTCGACCGGGCGGAGGCGATCCGCTGGGCGTTGGGGGACGTCACGACGGGGGACGTGGTGCTCCTCGCGGGGAAGGGCCACGAGCGCTACCAGATCACGTCCCAGGGGGCCATCCCCCACTCCGATCTCGACCTCGTGCTCTCCGAGAGCTCACGGTCCACCCCACGCCCGCAGTAGCTCCGCCACCCGCTCGGCGACCTCCTGCGGCTCCCCACGGCCATCCACGGCGTAGACGCGGGGATCCTGTGGGGGCACGAGGTCCCGCTGCGCGCGGAGGCGCCGCGCCACGGCCTTTCGATCCAGCCCCGAATCAAGGAGCCGCGCCCGCCGCTCCTCCTCCGGGACCTCCAGCCACAGGACTGCATCGAACAGGGACCGATCCACATCGGGCGAAGCAAGGAGGAGCGCGCCCTCCACGAGGAGGATCCGCGTCCCGGCATCACGATGGCGCTCGATCGCCCGCCGCACCTCGTCCATCACGCGCGGGTGCACGATCGCTTCCAGATCGGCCTTCGCCTGAGGCGTCGCGAACGCAACCCGCGCCAGCCGCGCCCGATCCACCGTCCCGTCCTCGGCGAGGATGTCCTCCCCAAACCGGGCAACGAGGGGGAAGTAGGCCGGTCCACCGGGGGCGTACGTCGCCCACGCCAGGGCGTCGGCATCGAGGTGGACCACCCCCGGCTCGGTCGCGAGGTGGCGGGCGAGGGTGGACTTCCCGGATCCGGACGGGCCAGCGATGCCGATCACCTTCATCNNACCCTTGGAGGAGCTGGTACGCCCGGCAGGATTTGAACCTGCGGCCTTTGGCTCCGGAGGCCAACGCTCTGTCCCCTGAGCTACGGGCGCCTAGCGGCGGTCCACAGTTTACGGTGCACCCGTTCTCGGTTCACGCCAACCGATGGCCGCCTCGCTGCGGAGGGAGTGGGATTCGAACCCACGGCTAAGGCTCAACACCCCAGCAACGGCTTAGCAAGCCGTCGTCTTCGGCCACTCGACCATCCCTCCGACCGCCCCATTCTACGCTTGTCCCGAACGGGATGCCAAACTCTTGACCGGAACCACACTCCCCCTAGCGGCTATCATCGCCCCATGGCCCACCATCCACTCGATCCCTACCGGGGGTTCCTCCTCGACCTCGATGGGGTCCTCGTGCGAGGGAGGAACGTTCTCCCGGGGGCGGCGGACGCCCTAGCGGCCCTTCGCAACCGCGGCCCGGTGGCCCTCCTCACGAACAACTCCACCCAGTCCCGTTTGGCTGTGGCAAGGCGACTGAGCGAACGGGGGCTCCCCGTGAGCGCGGCGGAGGTGATCCCGAGTTGCTACGTCGCGGCCCACTACCTGCGGGAGGAGATCGGCACGGTGCAGTTCTGGTACCTCGGTGAGGAAGGGATCGCCGCGGAGATGGGCCTCGCCGGCCATCGGCATGTGGAACCCGCACAGGCGGAGTGGGTCGTGGTGGGGATGGATCGCGCCCTGACCTACGGCAAGCTCTCCCACGCCCTCCAGGCGCTCCTCGCGGGAGCGCGGCTCCTGGCTACGAACCGTGACCCGACCTACCCCACCGAGACCGGCCTCATCCCGGGGGCAGGGGCGGTCGTGGGGGCGCTGGGGGGGATGGGGTTCCCCCCCGCGCTCGTGGTCGGCAAACCCTCGCCCATCGCGTACCGCGTGGCCCTGACCGCACTGGGGATCGGCCCGGCCGAGGCGCTGATGATCGGGGACCGGCTGGAGACGGACGTCCGCGGCGCCCAGCGCCTGGGGATGGACACGGCCCTCGTCCTGTCGGGGGTCTCCACCGCAGAGGACATCGCGCGGACCGGGATCCAGCCGACGTGGGTCGCCCCGGACCTCCCGGCTCTGGTGCGGGGGGAGGTCCTCCCGCCGCCCCAGCGGTAGGCGGGGAGCAAGCGGCTCGGTCCCGGGTGCGGCTCACCCCGCCTGACTGGCGGCGCGGAAGGTGAACCCGTTACGGAATACCACCAGACAAGCGTCCACGACCTGCGGGTCGTAGAGCTTGCCCCGGCCAGCCTCGACCTCGGCGAGGGCGGCCTCGATCCCGAGCGCCGCCCGGTACGGCCGGTGGGAGCTGATCGCCTCCACAACATCGGCCACGGCGAGGATCCGCGCCCCAAGGAGGATCTCTTCGCCCGCGAGCCCCTGAGGGTAGCCGGAGCCATCCAGCCGCTCGTGGTGCTGGTGGACGACCTCCGCCACCGGCCACGGGAAGTCAATGCCCTGTAGCACGTTCCACCCCGCCTCGGGATGGACCCGCACCATGTCCATCTCCAACGGGCTCAGCCGGCCGGGCTTGCTCAGGATCTCGCTCGGGACGACGATCTTCCCCACATCGTGCACGAGCCCCGCGATCCGCAAGCCGGCCTGGTCCTTCGCCGACAGGCCCAGTTCGCGGGCGATGGCCACAGCGAGTTCGGCCACCCGCCGCTGGTGTCCGGCGGTGTAGGGGTCGCGGAGCTCGATCGTCGAGGCGAGGGCGTCCACGATGGCGTCGAACAAGTGCTGTATCCTGGCGTAGCTCTCCGCGAGCTCCGCCTCCGTGCGCTTGCGGGCGGAGATGTCGCTCATCACCCCGCGCACACCCGCGGGCTTCCCATCCCGGAAGAACGGCTTGGTCAAGGTGCGGACCCAGATGAGATCCCCGGACTTGGCGATCACGCGGTGCTCAAACGGCGCCGGTTCCCGGCCGGAGAGGGTCTCCTGGAAGGCCTGGAAGAGCCCCGGGAGGTCGTCCGGATGGATGAACCGGGCGAACGGCTGGCCCACGATCTCGTCGGGGGAGTAGCCGCCGAGCGCGCGGGCCACTGGGCTGATGTACGTTACAATCCCGTCTGCGCTTATGGCGATGATGACGTCGCTAATGTCCTCCACCAGCTCCCGGTACCGCTTCGCGCTCTCCCGCAGATCATCCTCGGCCCGCTTGCGGTCGGTGATGTCCTGCAACGTGCCCTGCACGCCCACGATCCTCCCCGCCGCGTCCCGGACCGGCTCGCCGATCGTGCGGACCCAAACGCGCCTCCCGGAACGGGTGATGATCTGGAGCTCCACGTCGTACGGGATGCCCTCGGTCGCGCAGGCGGTGAACACCTCCCTGAACCTGGCCTGGTGCTCCGGGGCGTAGAACGAGATGCGCTCCTCCACCGACGGATAGATCCCCGGGGGCATCTCGTGGATCGCGGCCACCTCATCGGACCACAGCACCTGGTCCGTGGTGAGGTCCACGTACCACCCCCCAAGGTTGGCCATCCGCCCGGCGATGGCGAGCAGCCGCTCCTGTCGCTCGCGGGCCCGGCGGGCGGCGACGAGTTCGGTCACGTCCTCCACCGTTCCGTCGTAGTAGAGCGGCTGACCCGTCTCGTCACGGATGAGGCGGGCGCTCTCCCGCACGAACAGGGTCGAGCCGTCCTTGCGTACCCAGGTCCCCTCAAGGCCGCGCACCTCCCCCTCGCGCTCGACGCGCTCCTGGAACTCGCGGCGCAGGTACCCCGGCTCGTAACCCTCCGCGGTCAGGTCGCGCTGGGCGAGCTCCTCGAACGACTCGTACCCCAGCATGCGCACGAGCGTCGGGTTTGCCATCACGATCCGCCCCTCCGGCGTCGTCCGGTAGAGGCCAAGCAGGGTGTTCTCGAACACGCTACGGAACTTCCCCTCGCTCTCCCGCAGGTCCGAAAGGAGGCGGGCGTTCTCGAGCGCCGCCGCGGCATGGGCGACGAGCATCTCCAGAATCTGCAGGTCCTCCTCGCTGTACACGGCGGGCTCGTAGCTCTGGGTGGCGAGCATCCCCACCGTCCTCTCCCCGATCCGGAGGGGTACGGCGAGGATCGAGCGCACACTCTCCTTGCTCCCGAACTGGCGCCTTGGGAACGGAACGCCCACGGTCACGTCGGGGATGACCACCGGTTCCCCGGTCGAGAGGACGTGCCAGGTCAACCCCTCGCCGGGGGGCACGCGCTCCGAGGGATAGCGGCCCCCCTCGTCCACGAGGTACACCGCCTCCGCCTCGTCGTCGCCGGTGCGGAGGGAGATGGCGAAGGCCTCCGCCGGCATGAGCTCCGCCACGGCGCGATGGATGGTGGCATAGATCCCTTCAGGATCCCTGGCGGCGCGGGTGATTTCCTGGCTCACCCGGTGGAGGACGGTGAGGCGCTGGATGAGTTGGGCCCGCTTCGCCTCGCCGCGCTTGCGCTCGGTGACGTCTTCGCCGATCGCGAGAACCATCCTGAACTCACCGTTCTTCTTCACCACGGTGTTGCGCCAGCTGATGACCCGCTCCTCCCCCATTTTCGTGAGGATGACATTCTCGTGGTGGTGGTAAACGAGCTTCTGCGCGATGATCTCGTTCCAGACGGAGCGCGTCTCCTCGTGGATCTCCGGGGGGAGGAAGGTCGTGAACCAATCCTTGCCCACGACCTCCGGGGCGGCATAACCCGTCAGCTCCTCGGCAAAACGGTTGAAGATCACGATCCGCGCGTCCCGATCGAGCCCGATGATGATGTTCGGGGCATTGCGGATGATCGCTTCGGACCAAGCTCTCTCTTCCCTCACGCGTTCTGCCATCCGCACCCGCGCGGTGACGTCGGTGATGAACCCCGTGAGGAGGGCCTCCTCGCCCTCACCCTGGATTGCCATCCCTCGTTCCCAGACCAGTTTCTCCTCCCCGGTCGCGGTTCGGATGCGGTAGGGCATGGTGAACGGTTCGCGCCGCGCGATCGCCTTCTGAACAGTATCCCACACCCGCGGGCGGTCCTCGGGGTGGATGAGGCGCGCGTAGCTCACCTCACGGTTCCCCACCAGGGCATCCGGTGTGTAGCCGAGGAGATCTACGCTCCCCTCGCTCACGAACTCCATCGTCCAGCCGCGGTCATTCCGGCACCGGTACGCCATTCCGGGCAGGCTCGCTAGGATCCCCTCCCACCGCCGCTCTGCTTCCGATCGTCCTGGGTCGGCGTGGACCAGGGAGATGACGATGGGGTGGGTGCGCCAGACATCGCGGAGGGCCGCGGGGGGGAAGCGGCGGGCATCGTACTGGCAGAGCCCGGTGCAGGCCGTGCCGGGGAAGAACGCGTTGAGGAGCGCCTCGAACTCGGTCAGGCGTTCTGAGCCGAGGGGCCCCGACCGGGCCCCCGTCATCTCCCCGGTCACGCGGAGGCCGGTGAACCCATCGTCCAGTGCCCGCTGCGTCTCTTGCTGAAGGAGGTCGACCATCCGGTGCGGGTCGAACGTGCCCTTCCGGAGGTAGGTCTCGTCGCTGGGGAGGAAGACGAGCTGGCCGCGCCGCTCGGCATCGCCGATAGCACCACCGGCATCGCGGAAGTAGCTACGGATCTCGTGGACCGTGGGGGCATCTACGATCCAGAGCACCCGCTCGCCCACCGCGAGGCCCTGGTGCAGGTAGGCCGAGAGGGCAGCCATACAGTCGTCGTCGTCAAGGTAGATGAGGCACGCGTGGTCACCCGGGCCGAGGTCGGCCACCTCGCGCAGGATCCGCGGGGAGGTACGGTCGCTTGCTGCTCCGCCTTCAGCGGGCCCCATGCCCACCTCCTTGCCGCATCCGCGGACCACCATGATAGCACAGGGCGGCCCGGCCGACTGTGGCCCACGTCACCCGCCGGGTGCTCCGGCCCGCCCGGGGTTCGCGAACCACACCACGGCGGGGATGGACCGCAGGCGGTTCATCTCCTCAACGTTGGCCACGAGATCGAGGTCGCCATCGCGGTCCGGGGCGGTTCACCTCGGCCCTGTCCCCCGCCGTTCGCTGGCCTCTCTCTCGACTAGGGACGCGATCCCGCCCTGGGCGGTCTCCTTGTACTTGGGGCTCATGTCTCGCCCGATCTCGGCCAGGGCGGCCACTGCGGTGTCGAATGAGATGCGGTCCTCTCCCCGACACAGGACGGCCAGGCTCGCCGCGTGGAGCGCCGCCACCGCCGCCGCCGCGTTGCGCTCGATGCACGGGATCTGGACGAGCCCGTACACGGGGTCGCAGGTGAGGCCGAGGTAGTGCTCGAGGGCGGTCTCTGCCGCCCGGTCCACCTGGGCCGCGGGGTCCCCGCCCAAGAGGTAGCACGCTGCCGCGGCCGCCATCGCGCTCGCCGTCCCCACCTCGCCCTGGCAGCCGACCTCAGCCCCGGCGATGGAGGCGTTCGTCGCCACGGCGAGGCCGATGAGGCCCGCCACGAGGAGGGCATCGTGGATGCGCTCATCCGGCACTCCGACCGCCTCCTGGAGGACCCGCAGCACGGCCGGCACCACGCCGGCCGCCCCGCAGGTGGGAGCAGTGACGACCCGCCCCCCCGCTGCGTTCTCCTCAGCGACCGCGATCGCGTACGTCGAGGCACGGTCCATCTCCCGCGACAGAACGTGCTGCACCCCCGTCCGTTCCTGGAGGGCCTCGTACATCCCGGGGGCGCGGCGGGCGAGGTGGAGCCGGCCGGGGAGGATGCCGCGGGTGGAGACCCCGCGGGAGATGGAATCCCCCATCGCCGTCCAGAGGGCCGCGAGCCGCGCCGCGACCTCCTCACTACCGAGCCCGAGGCGCCGCTCGTTCCCCCGCACGAACCCGACGAGGTCGGTCCCCCCCTCTCGGCACGCCGCCAGAACCTCGGTCATCGTGAACTGGCCCTTCTTCCAGCCTGGCCCTTCCCCGAACGTCCCCCCTGCCACCGCCCCTCCGCCGAGGGACCGGTACTCCTCCCCGAGCAGGACACGCCCATCCTCACCGAGGAGTTCGAACCGCAGGGTGTTGGGATGGGGAAGATCGCGGTCGGAGAGGTCGAACACGATGTCCTCGTCGGGTTGGAATGCAAACCGGTGGCCCGCAATCCCTACCTCCCCCGCCGCCCGCACCGCGGCCAGGACCTCTGGGAGGGACGCCGCCGCGCGATCGAGCCCGTGGCCGGAGAGCCCGGCCGCCACCGCGGCATCCGTGAGGTGACCGCGGCCGGTGGCGGCGAGGCTCCCCAGGAGGACGGCCCTCAGCCGGCCTCCCGTGAACCCGCGGGCGGCGACGAGGCCGCGGAAGTCCCGTGCGGCGAAGAACGGGCCCATGGTGTGGGAGGAGCTAGGGCCGATCCCCACCTTGAGGATCGTGAACACGCTCGGGACGTCCATTGCCCTATCCTACAGCGCCGGCGGGAGGCGGCCCCGGGAGGCGCTTGCGGGCGGAGACGAGGTACCCGGTGAACGCGGTCATCCGCTCGCTGGGGCGCACCCCTTCCCTCTCCCGGACGAGGATCGGCCGCTCCATCAACTCCACCGTCTCGATGAGGGCGACCCCGGCCTCGCGCAGCGCCCGGACCGACTCCTTGAGCTGCTCGGCGGTGGGGACGATCAGGGCGAGCGGCCGGCCCGGGGCGAGGGCAGCCCACGCCGCGGGGATCGCCTCCCACGGGGTGGGGAGGTCNNTCCACCCGATCCGCGGATCCGGCGCGGGCGATGTTGGCGAGGGCGTTCTCCAGGAACTCCGCTCTCTGATCGAACGTGTAGATCCTGCCCGCGGGCCCCACGAGCTGGGCGAGCAAGATCGTGAACGCGCCGGACCCGGTCCCCATCTCGACCACCCGCGCCCCCGGGCGGATGTCGAGGGAAAGCGCGATCCAGCCCGCGTCCTTGGGGTAGACGATCTGGGTGCGGCGCTTGACCTTGAACATCCGGTCCCCGACCCGCGGCCGGAAGGCGAGGAACGGCCGCCCGATGTGGCTGAGGACCGTCGTCCCCTCAAGCTGTCCCGCGATCCCGTCGTGGGCGATCGTTCCCCGATGGCTGTGGAACTCCATCCCCGGCTCAAGGCGGACAAGGAAAGTCCGCCCCTTCCCCTCCTCCACGAGGAGGACGTCCTCCCCATACGCGAACGCCTCAGCCACGGGAGGAGGCTACCCGGCCCCTCCCCCCCGGTCCACCCTATACTCGGCGCGCACGTTGGGGGAGGTGACGAGGTGGAGAACATCGCGCTTGCGTTCGGGCTGACCCTCGTGGCGGGCCTCGCCACGGGACTGGGGAGCCTGGTCGCGTTTTTCGTTCGGCAGACGAACTACCGCTTCCTGTCCCTCTCCACCGGCTTCTCAGCCGGGGTGATGCTCTACGTCTCGTTCGTGGAGATCCTCCTCAAGGGCGGAGAGGCTCTGGCTTCGGTCTACGGTCCCGCTACGGGGCAGTGGATCAACGTCGCATCCTTCTTCGGCGGGATCGCCCTCATCGCCGCCATTGACGCCCTGATCCCCGGCCCCGATAACCCCCATCAGCTCCCCACCGCCGAGGAAACCGCCGGCCTCGGGGTCCATGCCGCCCCGTCGGCCCCTCCCGTCGCGGGGACCCCGCAGGCAAGGCTACTGCGAATGGGCCTCTTCACCGCCTTCGCCATCGCGCTCCACAACTTCCCGGAGGGCCTGGCGACCTTCCTCGCCGCCCTCCACGACCCGACGCTGGGCGGCGCGATCGCCCTCGCCCTTGCCCTGCACAACATCCCGGAGGGGATCAGCGTTGCTGTCCCAATCTACTACGCGACCGGGAGCCGAACGAGGGCCTTTCTGTACTCGTTCCTAAGTGGGCTGGCTGAGCCGATTGGGGCCGGGATCGCTTTCCTCGGGCTCCGGCTTGCGTTCAGCAGGACCGGGGCAGGGTTCCCCCCGCAGGTGATGGGGATCCTGTTCGCGGGGGTGGCGGGGATCATGGTCTACGTAAGCCTGGACGAGCTCCTGCCCACCAGCCACGCCTACGGCCGCGGGCACGAGAGCGTCATCGGGCTCGTCGGGGGGATGGCGACGATGGCCCTGACCCTGATCCTCCTGTAGAGACCCCGGCCCCCGGCGCCGCCCCTTGGGCGGGGTGGGTCAGGCCGTGGACCCCGTAGCGCAGCGCACTCGCCGCCACCAGCCACGGCGTCCACAGAGGGGCCCGCTTTCGCCCCGCGCCGGAGGAGACCGCCGCGAGCTCCGCATACACCCGGGAGTTCTGCTCCACCACCGCCTGCCAGTCGAGCGAGCGAACCCGCTCCTGACCAGCCCGGCACAGGGCCACGTAGTGCTCGGGCGGCATCCGGCAGATCGCCTCCACTTCCCGCGCGAACTCCGCCGGGCTTGCATCGGCAGGGAGCCTTCTCCCCACCGCGTCGTCCACGAGCTCGGCGACCGTCTCGTTCGTCAACCCAACGACCGGGGTCCCGGACGCGAGGGCCTCGATCACGGCCAGGCTTTGCACTTCGAGCTTCGACGCCGACACGAAAACGTGGGCCACGCGGAGGAGGTGCGGGATCTCCGTGTGCGGGACAGGACCGACGATGTCCACGTTCCCCAGCGCCCGGTCGCGGACGTGCGCCCGGAGCTCCTCCAGGTACCTCGGTTCGAGCGTCTCCCCGACGAGCACGAGCCGAGCGGGGACGGTGAGGTGCGCCATCATCTCCAGAAGGTAGCGCTGGTTCTTGCGCCGGGCGAACGACCCCACGAACAGGAGCTCTTTCACCGGCTGCGTGATGTCCGCCGGAGGGAGGTTACGGTACGCCGCGAGATCCCGGCCGTTGGGCACCCGGTACAAAGGCCCCCGGTACCCGAACCGCCGCAGGTCCTCCACCATCGCCGCGTTAAGGGCGATCACCCCATCGCAGCGGTGGAGGAAGAGGCGGATGAACGTGGGGAAGAGGGGGCTCTCCCCCATCCACCGGGTGAGCCGCGGCTTCTCCAGGGAGCCGAACGCCTGCGCCTGCGAGGGCAGGCAGTGGAGGGTCACCACGAACGGCCGCCCATTCCGGTGGGCCCAATCCTGGAACCACAGGGAAAGAGGGCTGAAGTCGTGGGCATGGACAACGTCCGGCCGGAAATCCTGAAGCAACCTCTCCAGCCCATCCCGCGTCCGGAGATCGGGGAGCTGAACATCCCCGTCCCCGCTCGTCGCCACCCGCACCCTGGTCGGTTCGCCCTGGGGAGAAGCGATCCATTCCGTGCGCTCGCCCGGGGTGACGAGGAGGACGTCGTGGGTCCGGGCGCTCGCCGCGGCCAACTCGTGGGCCACCCGTCCCGCTCCCCCGCTCTCCGCGGTGGGGAAGGTCGTCACGAACACGATCCTCATGCCCGAAACCCGTCCCGAGGCATGGCCCTCGAAGGAGATGATACGGCGGAACGAAGATCCCGTCAGCCCGCGGCCCCGCGAAACCAAGAGGGCCGGCTACGTATACTTCCCCATGGAGGTGCTGATCATGCGCACGGTTCGCTTGGCATTGCTCCTCGTGGCTGGACTGGCGACCGGATCCTTCGGGCAGGCGTTGGGGACGGCGACGAGCCCGATCCCCCCCGGACAGGTGCGGGTGACGACCGGGGTGTTCACCTTTTTGCAGGGGCAGGGGCTCGCCGTGGAGCTCACGGGCGACGATCCATGCCCCTGCACGTGTGGGACCATCTTCGTGTCCGCCTTCCTCGTCCTCGATCCCGCCGGGGTCATGGTCTACGCCGATGAGGCGACGGCCTACCCCCTCCCGTCGGACGAGTGGCTCGGCCGCTGGGACCTGACCACCACGGATGGGGAACCCGTGGCCGAGGGGAAGTACACCCTCCTCGTCATGACCTCGATCGGGGACTTCCAGGCTGAGCTCCAGGTCACCGCGCCCGACGCGGCCCCCCGCGCCGGATGGAGCATGGCCGAGGCCACGGTGTGCGGGATCGGCCTCGCGCTCTACCGCCGGGTAGACGAACGGGACGACGGGACGACGGTCTCCCTGAACGGGGGGGAAAGGCTGATGATCGCCCTGCCGGGGAACCCCACCACCGGCTACGGATGGGAGGCCGTGGAGGAACCGGCGTTCCTGGCACGGATTGAGGGCCTCCCCTACCGTGCGGACTCCCATCTCATCGGGTCCGGTGGGGTGTTCTACTTCCGCTACCAGGCGACCGAGGCCGGCGCGGGAAACCTCTCCTTCGCCTACCGCCGTTCGTGGGAGGCCACGCCCCCTGAGAAAACCTTCACCCTCACCGTGATCGTCCGGTAGCGACTCATCGGTCCCGAGACCGGATGGGACCTTGGGCCTCCCTCCATGGGGGGGCGCGCATCCGGGTACGATTCCCGGGTGAGCATCCTCAGCGATCGGGAGATCGCGGCGCTGGCGAGGGGGAACCCGCCGCTCATCGCCCCGTTTACTCCCCGTCAGGAGGGGAAGCCGTCCTACGGCCTGGGCTCGTTCGGGTACGACCTTCGGCTCGGATCGCACTTCTTGATCCCCGAAGGGGGAGCCGGCCTCATCCTCGATCCGCAGGGCACCCCAGCCGAGGCGTTCCGCGAAGCGACCTGCGAGGGGACACTCGAACTCCCCCCCGGCGCGTTCGTCCTCGGGGAGAGCGTCGAGCAATTTGCAATGCCCCCCGACCTCGTGGGCCTCTGTTGCGGGAAGTCGAGCTATGCCCGGTGTGGGCTCATCGTGAACGTGACCCCGCTCGAACCGGGGTGGCGGGGCCGGCTCACGCTGGCCCTCATCAACGCCTCCCCACTCCCGCTGCGGCTCCACGTGGGGCAGGGGATCGCCCAGATCGTGTTCGCCCGCGGGGAGCGCCCCGCGCGCACGTACGGGGAGAAGGAGGCCGGCGGGGCCTACCAGGACCAGGTTGGCCCGACCCTGCCCCGCTAGAGGAGGAGCGATGCAGACCGTCGTCGTGTACTACAGCCGGTACGGGACCACGCGCACGATCGCCCAAACGCTCGCCGCGGAACTTGGGGCCGAGGTGCGGGAGATCAAGGCCGTGCGCGAACGCGGGTTCCTCGGGATGGGGCTCCGGGCAGTCTGGGGGATCCCGATGGGGATTCGCCCGATGGACCTCGATTTTGCGGAAGTGGAGCGGATCGTCCTTTGCACGCCGATCTGGGCGGGGAAGCCCGCCAATCCGGTGCGGACGTTCCTCAAGGAGGCGCAGATCGAGGGGAAGAGGCTCGCCGTCCTGTTCACCGCCGGCGGGGGGAAAACGGGCCGGGCGCGGGAGATGATCCGGAACTCCCTCGCCGGAAAGCGCGTCGAGGTCACGTTCCTCGGGGAGATCGTCACCCGGAAGGTGGGGGAGGACCAGCTCCGCGCCGAAGCCCGCAAGTTCGCACGAGCGCTCCAGGGGTAGGATCAACCGGGACTAGAGATGGCCGAACTCGTGTTCGCGTGCCTGGCCGAAGACGAGCCTGCGGGACGGAGGGCGCTCCTCCTCGCCCGAAGCCTCCGCGCTGGGGGGGCCGACCTCGTTCCGCTCGCAACATGCTGCAGCGGAGCCGAGTTCCCGTTTAGAGCGAAGGTCCTCGCCGCCGGGGTGGCGGAAACCCGCGCGGCCGCCACCCGCTCGACCTGGGTTACGGTGTGCCGCTACGAGGACTTCTGCGAGAACCCAGCGTGGGAGGACGTGATCCCGGTAGAGGAGCCCCTCCGGGGCTGGCTCAGCCGCGCGCTCCCCGCAACCTTTGCAGGATAGGAGGTCCAGATGGGTTACCGGTACGTGGTGATCGGGGCCGGACGGCAGGGCGTGGCGGCGGCCTACGACCTCGCCCGTCATGGCGAGGCGGAGCAGATTACCCTCCTCGACCGCAATGCTGCGATCGCACGCGCGGGGGCGGAGCGGCTGAACGGGCTCCTCGGCCGGCAGGTGGCCGACGCCGCGGTGGGGGATGCGTCCCAACCGCAGACGCTCGCCCCGCTCCTCGCCAAGGCCGATGGGCTCCTCTCCGCCGCCTCGTACCGGTTCAACCTCGGCCTCGCCCGGGTCGCGATCGGGACGAAGACCCACATGGTGGACCTCGGCGGCCATACGGGGATCGTCCGCGACGAACTCGCTCTCGATCGGGAAGCGAAGAACGCAGGGATCGCCCTCGTCCCCGACTGCGGGATGGGGCCGGGGATGAACGTGACCCTCGCCCTGGTCGCGATGGACCTCCTCGACGAAGCTGAAGAAGTCCGGATCTACGACGGGGGCCTTCCGGAGGACCCCAAACCGCCATGGAACTACGCCCTGTTCTTCAGCGCCGAGGGGCTGGTGAACGAGTACGAAGGCGAGGCCTACTTCCTCCGCGGGGGAGGGGTCACCCCCATCCCCGCCCTATCCGAGCTCGAGGAGCTGGAGATCCCGCCGCTCGGGGGGCTCGAGGCGTTCGTGACGTCGGGGGGCCTATCCACCATGCCCTGGACGTACGCCGGGAAGTTGCGCCTCTTNNCGCGCCTTGGGGCTGTTGGGGCGCGAGGCGATTCAGGTCGGAAACAACCTGGTAGCGCCGCGCGATGTGCTGATCTCCCTTTTCAACCGGGCCCTGACCGACCCCGAGGCCCGCGACGTGTGCGTGATCCATGTCCGGGCGCGGGGGAAGGTGGGCGGCCGCCCGGCCGAGGCCCGGGTGGGCCTCCTGGACCGCTACGATCCCGAGACGGGGTTCCGGGCGATGGAGAAGCTCACGGGGTGGCATGCCGCGCTCGTCCTCTCCCTCGCCGTGCGCGGAGAGATCCCCCCCGGGGCGACCCCGATCGAGCGCGCTCTCTCTGGGGACCGGTTCCTCTCCGCCGCCCCAGCGCGGGGATGGGCGATCGAGCGCGACGTCGGGTGAGTCCCGCGGCCCCCATCGTGGCAAGGGCTATCTAGGGCAGCCACTCCCCCTACGAAGCGTGGCAGCCCTTGATGATGTACCCGCCGGATTTCTCGTCCCGTTCGAGGTCGAGGATCCCCCGCGCCCCGGCCTCCTCGAGGAGCTGCCCGAACGAGCTGAACCCGTGGTAGGACTCGCTGAACCCGGGCCGGCGCCGCTTGAGGGTTTGCTTGACCATCGACCCCCAGATGTTCTCCCCTTCTCCCCGCTCCTTGAGGAGGGCCTTGTACGTTTCCACGACGAGGTTCCACGCCTCCTGCTTCTTGGGGTCCACGGGGGGGAGCGCCGGCTGTTGGCTCTTCTTCGCCGCCGGCTTGCGGCCGCCCGACTTGGGCGGGTCCTTAGCGACCGGCCGTGCCGCGCGGACGAGGTCATCGTAGAAGATGAACTCGTCGCAGTTGGCGATGAGGAGGTCGGAGGTGGAGTTCTTGACCCCAACCCCGATCACGGTCCGGTTGTTCTCGCGCAGCTTGCTCACCAAGGGCGAGAAGTCGGAATCGCCGCTGATGATCACGAACGTGTCCACGTGCTGCTTCGTGTAGCAGAGGTCGAGGGCGTCCACCACCATCCGGATGTCGGCGGAGTTCTTCCCGGACTGGCTCACGTGGGGGATCTCGATCAGCTCGAACGACGCCTCGTGCATGGGCGCCTTGAACTCCTTGTAGCGCGCCCAGTCGCAGTAGGCCTTCTTCACCACGATGTTCCCCTTGAGGAGGAGCCTCTCCAGAACCTTTTCGATGTCGAACGCGGGGTAGTTCGCTTCCCGCACTCCGAGGGCGATGTTCTCGAAATCACAGAACAAAGCCATGTTGACGGTATCCGTCGCTTGTGCTGCCTTCATAAAACCTAACCAACCACCTGTGTGGTGCCTAACATGCACCGCGCAGTTGAATTATACCTGAGGGTGAGGAGTCATCTACCGTCCGCCGGCCGTGAGCTGGGGCGGCCGATCCCCGACGCAAGGGCGGAGAGCGGGAACGCCTCCCGGTAGTCAGAGGTGAGCACAGCCGCCGCTTCGACGGGCACACCCTGGCGGCGCAGCCGACGGCGAAACGTGGCCACCGCTCGGCGCTGGACCCACGCGTATCCGATGGAGAACCCGATCAGGGCGGCGAGGAGGCGGACCACCGCCCCCGCCGCCCTGATCCCATGCCACAGCCGTCTCAGTCGTCCTCCTCTTCGTCATCCACGTGAACGTGCATCCCTTCACCAGCCTTGATCCCCTTCTTGATCCCCCGGAAGGCCTCGCGGAGGTCGATCATGTACCCGCGGGCCATCTCGAGCGCTTCCTCCTTGGGGATGCCGGACTCCACGAGCTTTTTGTAGAACGTCCCCACCGCATCGGCCATGCTCTCCGCGGCCTCCTTCGAGTACAGGACGTCGCGCAGCCCCCGGAGGAGCCCTGGCACCTGCTGCGTGACGACATCCAACACCCCACGCAGCTCTTCCACGTCGGTCTGCCCCTCTTTCTCCTCGTCGCTCATCGTCTACCTCCTTCTAGATTCGCAATACCGGGACTTCCCGCCCGAGGAGGGACAGGCTCCCCGTGACCGAGAACCCGGATTTCGTGGCCCCCACAGCGAGGGTCAGGCCCGCGATCTCCGACCCCACCCCCACCTCGAGGAGGGACGCTCCCACCGTCCGCGCGGCAATGGCCAACCACGTCCGTGCGGGCGGGCCCGGAAGCCGCGCGAACGCGGCACGAAGTTCGTGCCCGAGGCGCATCGCTGCCACGAGCTCCCCCTGGCAGAGCTCGCACCCCACCACGTGCCCGAGGAGGGCCGCCCCTTCCGGCTCGGGGAGGGAACGCGCCGCATAGAACGGAATCCGCTCCCGGGCCTCGTCGCACGTCATGGCCTGAGCTCCTCGGCGAGCCTCTTCTTGGCGTGGAACATCCGTGACTTCACCGTCCCCTCCGGAACCCCTTGCACCCGGGCGATCTCCTCGTAGCGGAGGCCCTCGTAGAACGCGAGGAACACGACCTCGCGCTGGTCGGGGGGCAGCCCCGCCACCGCCCGTTGCACCCGCACCTCCCGCTCCACCGTAGAGGAGGGATCCGGGGATTCCCCCTCTTCGTCGGGGACCCGCTCGCCCTTCACCTCGCCCCGCCCGATGCGGTGCGCGTGATGGCGGGCGATCCCGAAGATCCATGTCGAGACCTGGGATCTCCCCTCAAACTTGTCCGCCCCATTCCACACGGCGACCATCGTCTCCTGCACCACCTCTTCGGCGAGATGTCGGTTCCGGAGGAGGGTGAGCGCGTAGCGGAACACCCGATCGGCGTACCGCTCGTACAGGGCGCGGAACGCCCGTCCATCCCCGCGCGCCACCTGCCCCACCAACTCCCCATCGTCCGCCAATGGCTCTCCTCTCCCCATCCCCCGCTGCTCTGACCGCAGCCGCCTGGCGTGAACTCTACCCTCCCCGTTCATCCGGTATGTGCCTGTTGGGGGGGCGGGAGGTTCAATGGAGGAACCTCGGTCGGTCAAGCGGCGTCGTGGGAGGAGGCCACGGTTCGATCGCGCAAGGAGGAAGCCAGGGGCACGAAGAGGAACATTGGGCTTTTGATCGGCATCATGACCCTCCTCATGGGGACGCCAAGCGGCACCCAATCAGGTGGCACGGTTGACGCGCTCGCCCAGCAAACGCCCGCCGATGCGGGATCGCGGTGGAGGTGCTCCAAGACGGCACCGTCCTCCCGGGGTTCGTGGCCACCCCGGTGCGGATCGATGGCCCGGGCGCGGGGACCGTGGTCGGGGAGTACCCCACCCTAGCGGCGCCCGACCCTGACCACGTACCGGCTGAGAGCGGGGAACAGGCCGAGCCCCACCCCAAACAAGACCGCCGTGACGAGGGCAAACCGCAGGGCGGACATGTCAGCCACGCCCGTCACGTACCTCATCCCCTCGACCATGTACGTGAGGGGGACGGCGCGGCCCACCGCACGGAGGAACGCGGGCATGATCTCCAGGGGGAAGTAAACCCCTGACAGGAAGAGCATGATCTGGGCAAGGATGTTCGCCACCGTGCTCGCGCTGGTCGGACGGCGCACGACGAGGGCGATGAGCGTGCCCAACCCCATCGCCCCGCTGGTCGCCGCGATGACGAATACCGTGTACAGGCCCCAGTTCACCGCGAACTGAACGCGGAACAGGACCACGGCCAGGCCCAAGGTGATCGTGGTGGAGACGAACCCCACCCCCAGCCGCACCAGGCCGATCGCCCCGAGGAGGGCGGTGGGGGGCATCGGGGTCACGAGGAGGCGATCGAGGAGCCTTCGCTCCTTCATCTGGGTGATGTGCCCCGACACGGCGAGGAGCCCGGACATGAGGACCGAGAACGCCATGATCCCCGGCACGACCATCGTGAACCAGCCGGCCGGCGTTCGTCCAACGCTCACCCGCTCCACCTCGACCACCGGGGCCAATCCTTGCCGGCGCAGGTCGAGCTCCGCCGCGATCCCCTGGGCCACCTCGGCCAGGGCGTACCCCTCCTGAACGCGGGTGGGATCCTGGAGGAAGAGGAGCTCCTCCCCATCCCACACCAACCCCAGGCCGAGCACCTGCCCAGTGAGGTCAGCCTCGAGCTCGGCGCGGTCCTCATACGGCCGCACCGTCACCGTGTTCTGGGAGGAGAGGACCTCGTCGAGCAGGGCATCGCGTTCCCCGACGACGAGGAGGCCGAGGGTCACCTTCCCCCCGCCCTCGCCCCCTCCCCACACGAACCCAAAGATGATGATGAAGACGACGGGAAACAAGACGGTGAAGAACAGCGCGATCTTGTCCCGCAGGAAGACGAGGGCCTGCGTCCGGAGGAGCTGCCGGAACGCGGTCATCGGGCCACGTCCCACCGCAGGCGCCGCACGGCGACGGCCGCGGACAGGCCCGTCCACCCGAGGGGCACGAGGAACGTCAGGGGGAGAGGGAGGGTGGCCTGCCCTGCCCCGAGGGAGAAGCGGAGCCCTTCCGCGAGGTAGCTCAACGGGTTGAGGTAGAGGAGGACGCGCAGGAACAGCGGGAGATCCGCGACTGGGAAGAAGAGGCCGCTCAGGAACAGGATCGGCATGTTGATGATGTTGGCGATGGCCATCCCCGCTTGAGCTGTGTTGGCGAGCGAAGCGACGAAGAACCCGAACGCGAGGAACGTGACCGCCGCCAGGACGAGGTACCCGACGGCCAACGGCCGGGTGAACGCCACCGTGGCCCCGAACCCCACCCGGCCGAGGAGGACAACGAGGGTGAACTGGAGCCCGCACATCGCCAAGTACCCAAGCGCGAACCCGGCGAGGTACTGCAATACGCGGAGGGGGGTCACCCAGTAGCGGCGGAGGATCTTCAGATCCCGCGAGAAGAGGATCGTCCCCGACACGCTGAACAGCCCGCCCACGAAGAACGCCATGAGGACGATCCCCGGGAGGAGGAAGTCCACGTACGCCACGGGAGCACTGGAATCCCCGATCCACTCCGTGCGCACGGGGGTCGCGGCCTCTGGCTCGTAGAGACCGGCCCGGGTGAGGAGCTCCCGGTTCAGCCGCGCCAGGACCTGCTCCACGACATCCGCGGCCATGGTCGAGGCAGCGTTCGCCTCGCTCGAGTACACCTCAACCTGAGCAGGGGGGCCGGACCCGACCAGCGCCGCCAGCGCGGCGGAGCTGAACCCGGGCGGGATCACGATCAGGGCCGCAACGTCCCCCAGCCGGACCGCCTCCTTCTCCCGAGCGAGGAACCGCTCCGCATCCTCCCCAGAAGTGGGCTGGCGCAGGGTCAAGAGGGGCTCCTCCCCTACTCGGGGTGGGGCGGACAGGGAAACGAACACCTCCTCCACCACCGACGCGAACCCCTCCTCCCGGTCGAGGTTCGCAAGCGCGACAGGGAAATTCATCGTCCCCTCCTCCCCGAGGTGCCCGAACACGAGCGTCAGGACCGAGAGGAGAAGGAGCGGGAACACGACGAACCAAAACAGGGTCTCCTTTTGCCGCAACGCGGTCACGAGGGCGCACCGCGCCAGTTGGAGAACGGCCCTCACGCGCGGAGCCTCCTCCCGGTGAGGGAGAGGAACACGTCCTCCAGGTTCGGCTGGCGCACGACCATGTTCCGGAGGGGAATCCCTCGCTCTCGGGACCAGGAGAGGAGCCCCTCCAGGGCCGCCACCAGATCGGGCGTCGTCAGGGTCACCGTCGTCCCGTCCCCGTGTGCCTCCCCGGGAAGGCTCGCCAGGGCCTCCGGGCTGAGGTCGAACGCGTCGAACTCGATGAGCGTCTCCTGACCGAGGCTGGACGTGAGGTCGCGCGGGCTCCCGTGGGCGATCACGCGGCCGTGGTCCATGATGCACACCTCATCGGAGAGGGCCTCCGCCTCCTCCATGTAGTGGGTGGTGAGGACGATCGTTTTCCCCTCCCCCTTCAGGCGCTCGACGATCGCCCAGATGTTGTGGCGGGCTTGGGGATCGAGCCCGGTGGTGGGCTCGTCGAGGAACACAAGGTCCGGATCGTTGATGAGGGCAGCACCGAGGGCGAGACGCTGCTTCTGCCCTCCCGACAGGTGTCGCACCAGGCTTCCTGCCTTGTCCTCAAGCGCGATCTCAGCCAGGACCTCCGCCACCGGCCGCGGCCGATCGAAGAACGACGCGAACAGGGCGAGGACCTCCCGCACCCGGAGGTAGGGCTCGAACCCGCCCTCCTGGAGCAGCACGCCCATCCGCCCCTTCATCCCCG
>MTKZ01015681.1_pt2 | contig 28701 bp, 23 predicted proteins | sample 1042781 | NCBI WGS metagenome assembly MTKZ01 (sample SAMN06212207, study PRJNA360539) | anaerobic digester metagenome | biome: Wastewater treatment plant; material: sludge; isolation source: anaerobic digester fed with sludge from wastewater treatment plant | place: Denmark: WWTP Viborg ... | reverse complement strand
CGCCAACGAGTTCCAGACCGAGACTGCTGCCCACGTCGGCGCCTTGAATATGATCCTCGTCTACGGTGACCTGACCGACGCGGAGCGGCAGGTTGTCATGCGCTGCCTCCGGAAGTCACAACTCGACGCGATGCGACGCCATTATGAGGCGTTCCGGGATCGGGCGGCCGTAGAGCTGATCGCCATCCCGCGCATTCGATGAATCAGCGTGGCAAGCAGCCGAGGCCGGGAAGCAGAACGGCTTGTGATGCCGCCTGTGAACCTGAACTCTCGACGAAAAGAAGAGTGCGGAAAGCGGGAGTCGAACCCGCACGGGCGTAAGCCCAGCGGTGTTTAAGACCGCAGCGTCTGCCATTCCGCCATTTCCGCGGCAGCGCGACCGGAAAGAAAAACGGGCCTTTCGGCCCGTCCTGGAGCGGAAGACGAGATTCGAACTCGCGACCTTCTCCTTGGCAAGGAGATGCTCTACCACTGAGCCACTTCCGCGTCTTCGTCTGTGCGGCACGATTGTACCGAGCGGGCGAGGCAGTCGTCAAGACCACGACGAAGCACTGTCGTCGACAGGCGAGGCTCCCGCGAGGATTTGCCGGGTGTACACTCCAATACATTGAATGCGGGGTGGGCCGGCGAATCGCCGGAAATGGACGGATGCGGGACACGGTGATGTTCAGGTTCCTGGCGAGTGACTATCCGATCTTGCTCACCGTGCTGGTGATGCTGTGGTTCGGCTGGCGGCGAAACACCTCGACATTGCGGTGGATGTGGTTCGACAAGACTCCGTGGGCGCGGATAGCGTCCCGAACGGCGATCGGCACCGTCGGCGTGTTTCTGCTCTGGGTGACGGTCGTCGATAACTGGCGGCAACTGCTGGGCTTTCTCGTGAACCAGAAGGAGCGCTGGCGCAGCGATCCCTACCTGTTGCCCCCGCCGCCCGACGCGGTCCGGATGGTGACCTGGATCCTGTTGGGGCTGATGATCCTTGGCACGGCATACCTCTACGCTCGTTATGCGCGGGGTTACCTGATCCCGGTGGTGGTGACGCCGGCCGGTGTCGTAATGTTCTTCGCGCTGAACAGCTTCCGGATGCGGTTCGAGCTTGTCGGACCGTTGTCGGATCGTGGAGTGGACTGGAGCGTGGTGAGCGAAGTGCTGATGACGCTCATCTGGTTCGCCATGTTCTACGCGGTGATGGCGATTCTGATCTTCAGCGCCTTTGCCATCCTCTGGGGGCCGGCATCGATTGTCGTCTCGCTCATTTACCGGCTGACGATCGGTCGCGAACCTCGTGAGGAGCCGGAGATGTATCGCATCCTTCGTGAGCGTTCTGCTAACCGTGAGGACAAGCAGCACACGGGCGCCTGAATCACGAACCGACTGGTTTCTATTACGAATCGAAAGGGGGCTCGCCAACCGGCGCGCCCCCTTTCGATTCGTCGTGTTGTTTGAGTGTCTAGCTCCAGTTGAGGATGGCGATCATCAGCAGCGCGACGATGTTGACGATCTTGATCATCGGGTTGATGGCTGGGCCGGCTGTGTCCTTGTAAGGATCGCCGACCGTGTCGCCGGTAACAGAAGCCTGGTGGGCCAGGGAGTTCTTGCCGCCGTAGAAGCCGAGCTCGATGTACTTCTTGGCATTGTCCCAGGCTGCGCCGCCGGTTGTCATCGAGATCGCGACGAAGAGGCCGGTCAGGATCGAGCCGATCAGCATGCCACCAACGGCCTGCTTGCCGAGCAGCAGTCCGACGATGAACGGGGTGAAGACGGGCAGGAGCGCCGGCAGGATCATCTCGCGCAGCGCGGCGCGGGTGACGATGTCTACCGCGTGGCCATACTCCGGTCGCTGGGTGCCCTCCAGAATGCCGGGCAGCTCCTTGAACTGGCGGCGAACCTCGACGACGACCGCGCTGCCAGCCCGTCCGACCGACTCCATCAGCAGTGCGCCGAACAGATACGGCAGGGCCGCGCCGATGAGCAGACCGATCAGCACGCTCGGGTTCGACAGGTCAAATACACGGTCGGCCGCGGGGAGCTCCAGGAAGAACGAGGCGAACAGCACTAGCGCCGCAAGGCCGGCCGAGCCGATAGCGTAGGCCTTCGTGATCGCCTTGGTGGTGTTGCCGACGGCATCGAGAGGGTCGGTGACACCACGGACGTTGTCCGGCATCTCAGCCATCTCGGCGATACCGCCCGCGTTGTCGGTGATCGGCCCGAACGAGTCGATCGCGACGATGATCCCGGCCATCGAGAGCATCGCCATTGCCGCGACGGCGATGCCGTAGAGGCCCGTGGTTGGGTCAGTCGACGAATAAGCCAACTCGTAGGCGGCATAGATCGCGAACGCGATGACGAGGATGGCCGGCGCGGTCGACTTCATCGATAGCGCGAGGCCGGCGATGATGTTGGTGCCATGGCCCGTCTCCGATGCCTCGGCAATACCCTGCACCGGCTTGAAGCGTGTCGAGGTGAAGTACTCGGTGATGACGACGACGCCGGCTGTGACGAGGATGCCGATCACAGCGGCGAAGAAGATCTTCCAGGTTGCCGACATCGCGATGTCGAGCCGAAAGATCGAGATCGAGTCGTCGGTGATCACACCGTTGTCGCTCAGCAGCCAGGATGTAATCGGCCAGAAGGCGATGATTGCCAGCACACCGGCGGCGATAAGGCCCTTGTAGAGCGCGCCCATGATCGAGCCGCCCTCGCGGGTGCGGACGAACATCGTGCCGATAATCGACGCGAAGATCGACGCCGCGCCGAGGACCAGCGGGAAGACCACGGCCTTGTCGTGGACTGCCGGGGCGGCGTTGGCGAAGACGAGATCGCCAAGCAGCATCGCCGCGATCGCGGTAACGGCGTAGGTCTCGAACAGGTCGGCCGCCATGCCGGCGCAGTCGCCGACGTTGTCGCCGACGTTGTCCGCGATGACGGCGGGGTTACGCGGATCGTCCTCGGGGATGCCGGCCTCGACCTTGCCGACGAGGTCAGCGCCGACATCGGCCGCCTTGGTGTAGATGCCACCACCGATTCGGGCGAAGACCGAGATCAGCGAGCCACCAAAGCCGAGTCCGATCAACGAGTTGACGTCGCGTGTGATCCAGTAGAAGACGGTCACTGAGCCGAGACCAAGCCCGGCGACGAACAGGCCAGTGACAGTGCCACCCTGGAATGCGGTGGATAGCGCCGGGCCGAGGCCGGTGCGCGCCGCTTCGGCGGTGCGGACGTTGGCGCGGACGGCGACGCTCATGCCGATGAAGCCGGCAGCAGCGGAGGCGCTCGCCCCGATCAGAAACCCGATTGCCGTCGTCCAGTTGATCGCGAGGCCAAGCGCGACTGCGATCACGATCGCGACGGGCAGAACCAGTGTGTACTGACGGCGCATGTACGCCTCAGCGCCCTCCTGGATCGCCTTTGCGATTTCCTGCATGCGGGCATTGCCAGCAGGCCGGCTGAGAACCGATCGGGCAAGAATCAGCCCGTACACAATCGCGGCCACCGAGGCAACGGTCGCCGCTAATAACCCCCACTCAACAGTTGTCACGCGTTTGGTAACCCCCCGCTTGAACGCACCAAGAGCCCGCCCCCAATTTCGCAGGCCTCGGCCAGTATACAGATTCGGTCGGGGGCCTGTCAGTGAGTTGCGCGATGGATCATGCGCAAGGAGACAACGAAGAGCGGGAGGCCATTGTGGCCTCCCGCGTCTCTAGGTGGTGCCGAGGGGCGGGATCGAACCGCCGACACTACGATTTTCAGTCGTATGCTCTACCGACTGAGCTACCTCGGCATGTTGGTGGATTGTACCTGTTTCACCCAACGGTGGGCGATAGAGGGCTCGAACCTCTGACATCCACGGTGTAAACGTGGCACTCTTCCAGCTGAGTTAATCGCCCTCACAACCTGATGATCTATCGGTGCCCAGGAAGGGATTTGAACCCCCACGCCCTTAACGGGCACTAGCCCCTCAAGCTAGCGCGTCTGCCTGTTCCGCCACCTGGGCAAGCTTGCTCTCCGAGTGCGAGCACGGGAGAGTATACCGTGACGCCGGGATACCGCACAAGCCATTCCGAACCGGCGCGGCGCCGATGCTATCATGCATGTGCGTGGCCTGTCCAACTGTCCAGGGCCACGCCCGTGCGACGAATCACCTGTGGAGGGATGTGGGCACTATGCGAGGACGCGGTAAGGTCACAGTTGTCGGCGCTGGCATGGTCGGCGGCGTCGTCGCCCAGGAGCTGGCCAAACGCGATTACGCGAACATCGTCGTCGTCGACATCGTCGAAGGCATGCCGCAGGGCAAGTCGCTAGACCTGATGCAGGCCGGCCCGGTGGTCGGGTACGACTCGACTGTCACCGGCGCGAACTCCTACGACGAGACGGCCGGCTCCGATGTCGTCGTTATCACTAGCGGTATCGCCCGCAAGCCCGGGATGAGCCGCGACGACCTCCTGCGAACGAATATGGGCATCGTTCGCAGCGTCACGGAACAGGTTGTAGCGGCGTCTCCCGATACGGTCATCATCGTCGTCTCCAATCCCCTCGACGCGATGTGCCATGCGGCATTTGACGCGGCGGGCTTCCCGAAGGAGCGCGTGATCGGCATGGCCGGCGTGCTGGATTCAGCTCGCTATCGCACGTTCGTGGCGATGGAGCTCGGCGTCTCGGTTGAGGATGTGCAGGCTCTCGTCCTCGGCGGACATGGCGACACCATGGTTCCACTGCCGCGCTACACGACTGTCTCCGGTATTCCGATCACCGAGCTGCTGTCGGAGGAGCGGATCACCGCCCTTTCCGCGCGGACGGCCAGTGGTGGCGCGGAGATTGTCTCCCTGCTCAAGACGGGTTCCGCGTTCTACGCGCCCGGTAACTCGGCAGCGGAGATGGTGGACGCCATCATGCTCGACAAGAAGCGCGTGCTCCCGTGTTCTGTCCTCCTGGAGGGCGAATACGGCGTCGATGGGCTGTACGTCGGTGTCCCGGTGAAGCTTGGCGCTGGCGGTGTCGAGCAGATCATCGAGTTGACGCTCAGCGACGCCGAACAGGCTGCGTTGCAGAGCTCGGCCAACGCAGTCCGCGGGCTTGTCGAGGCGATGAAGAGCCTCTAGCGCGCGATTACGAGGTCTGGAGTCGCATGACCCGGGAGCGAACGCAGCGGAATCACGAGGCTGCGATCGGCGTCGACGAGGCGTTGGCGCGGATTCTCACGTTCTTCTCGCCGCTTCCGGGTGATGACGTCCCGCTGCTCGATGGGCTGGGCCGCGCTCTCGCCGCAGATGTCCGCGCACGGAACGCCGCGCCGCCTTTTCGTAATTCAGCGATGGACGGGTATGCGATTCGTTCGGGTGACACCGTCGCTCCACCGGTGACGCTGCGCGTCGTCGGCCGGATCGCTGCTGGCCAGTCGATCGATCTCCCGATGGCGGCAGGCGAGGCCATCCGCATCACAACCGGGGCGCCGACGCCCCGTGATGCGGACGCGGTTGTCCGCTTCGAGGATGTCCACGAGCATGGCGACTGGATCGATCTGTCGCGATCGGTCCGCGCCGGCGACAATATCCGGCTGGCCGGGGAGGATATCCCAGCAGGGGCGATCGTGGCCGGCGCGGGCGCCGAGGTGACGCCGGCAATGATCGGCAGCCTGGCCTCTGCTGGCATCTCCCATGTGATGGCGCGACGCCGGCCAAGCGTTGCGATCCTGTCCACCGGCAACGAGGTGGTTGAGGTGGGAGGGTCTCTCACGCCGGGCTCCATCTGGAACTCCAATGCTCCTATGCTGGCGGCGTTGGTCCGCCAGGCTGGTGGCACGGTCGTGCCGCTCGGCATTGCCCGGGACTCTGAAGCAGACATACGCGATCGATTACTGACGGCGGACATGCCTGATCTGTTTATCACCAGCGGTGGCGTGTCGGTTGGTGATTACGACCTGGTGAAGGATGTCCTCCGCGAGGAGGGGTCGATCGACATCTGGCAAGTGGCGATGAAGCCGGGGAGACCGCTGGCATTCGGGACTTTGGGCACGACGCCACTGCTCGGGTTGCCTGGAAATCCGGTCGCCGCATGGGTGTCGTTTCTGCAGTTCGGGTGGCCGGCCATCCGCCGGATGCTGGGCTTTGCATCGATCGGTCTGCCCGAGATGGACGCTCGTCTCGCCGTTGCTCTCTCCGACCGGGCCGGCCGGCGGAGCTTCGTGCGTGGCATCGCGTCGGTGAGTGGGGGGGCGGTCACCGTCCGTCCCACTGACGGGCAGGGATCGGCCATGCTCGGCGGGCTGGCTCAGGCAAACTGCCTGATCGTCATTCCTGAGACGTATTCCAGTCTGGATGCGGAGGATATCGTTCGGATCCTGATTCTTCCCGGATCGACGATAGGAGCGTAGGTCAGACAGCCTGATCCCCCAGACGTTGCCGCCCGTGGAGATCAACCGTCCGCTCGCCCCATCGGCGCGGATGGCTACTTCGCGCGTCGCCGAGGGGCAAGGCGTCGAACATGGTTCGATAGCGTTCCGATCCCGTCGATGCGGATGTGGACGGTGTCGCTTGCTTCCAGCGTGAATTCGGCCGGCGGCACGAGACCGGTGCCGGTCATCAGCACGACGCCGACCGGAAACTCCAGCGAAACGAGCAGGCAGTCAATCAGGTCTTCCAGCGATCGGCGCAAGCTCGCGGTAGACGTCTCTCCGCGCCAGACGACCGCGTCGCCGCGCTCGATCCACATTGCGATCGACAGGCTGCGTGGGTCGGGGATCTCGTCGGCGAGCATGATCAAGGGACCCAGCGCGCAGGATGCCGTGAATATCTTCGCCTGCGGGAGATACAGCGGATTCTCTCCCTCGATCGAGCGAGAAGAGACATCGTTGCCAATCGTGTAACCAGCGATGTCGCCGTGTCCGTCGATCACGAGCGCGAGCTCTGGCTCGGGGACATTCCAGCTGGAGTCATGCCGAATAGCGATTGGCTCATACGGGCCGACACACCGATAGGGTGGGGCCTTAAAGAACATCTCCGGACGCGCGGCATCGTAGACGCGGTCGTAGATATCGTCGGTTTGCGATTCTTCCATCCGGGCGTCGCGCGAACGCTCGTAGGTGACGCCGGCCGCCCACACCTCCTGCTCGTCGATGGGCGGAAGCAGCCACGCATCATCGAACGCGATGTGCGCTCCAGATGTTGTGACCTCCTCGTGAATCTGCTCGGCACGCTGGCCGGCCGGCATCTCGAGAAGGTCGGCGAGCGACGAATCCATTGGCACGATGCGATTCGCCGCGATGTCGACCCAGCCAAGTACATGGAAGTCGTGAGCCGCCTCCCGAGGGCGGAAATAGCAGAGCGGCACTCGGCGCCTCCCTTACTGTCCCTGGCCGGCTATCGTGCCAGACAGCTTGTCCACTACAACCCGGCCGCCGATCATCGTTAGCGCCGCGCGAGTACCGGCGAGATCGTCTTCCGGCGCAGTGAGGATGTCGCGGTCGAGCACGGCAATATCTGCGAGCTTGCCCGGGGTGAGCGATCCCTTGATGTCATCTTCGAACGTCACCCGCGCCGCGTCGAGTGTGTAGAGTCGTAGCGCCTCCTCGCGGGAGATGCGCTCGTCCGCACCCAATGTGCGTCCGTATACCGTCTTGCGCGTAACCGCGCTGTAGAAGCCGACGAATGGATTGAACGTGGTCACCGGCGCGTCCGAGCTGAGGGCGAGCGGAACGCCCGCATCGAGGTAGCTTCGCAGCGGCATGATCCCCGATGCCCGATCCTCCCCCAGGCTGGTGACGAAGCTCTCGCCGAGGTTTGTGAGGAACGGGATCGTCGCCAGCGCCGGGATACGATATTCCCGCATCAGCTCGAGAGCGGTCGGCGTTGGCAGGTATGCATGGTGTAGCCGGTGGCGAATGCGCGCGTCGGGCCGGCGCTCGTATGCGGCGGCATACGCTTTCGCAACGAGCTCGATCATCCGATCACCACAGGCATGGCAGTCGATCGACCATCCACGGTCATGGCACCAGTCGACGTGGTTGAACAGATCCCGTTCGGAGAAGACGAACTGCCCGCAGTTGTTCGGCTCATTCAGGTAGGGTTGGAACATCAGTGCCGTTCGATCGCCGACGCCGCCGTCGGGCATGAACTTGACGACATCGAACTTCAGCAAGGGATCGCCGTAACCGGACGCGACGCCAGTCGAGTCGACCCTCGTCTCGATTGTCGCTTCCTGGTCTGCCGTTCCGAACCCCCAACCCGCGATGCACATCCCGACGCGGACGGTCAGGTCACCGGCGGACAGCACGTTGTAGTAGGCATGGATCTCGTCGGAGAAAAGACCGGGATCACAGATGGATGTCATGCCGTGAGCGTTGAACTCCCGACAAGCAGTCCGGATAGCATGCTCGACGTCGCTGGTCGTCGGGACCGGCACGGCGCGCTTGATCAACTCCTTCGCGCGGTCACGGAATATACCGGTTGGATCGCCTCGCTCGTCTCGCTCGATCCGACCCGCGTATAGCGCGTCAGCCGGAGGGTCCGGTGTGTGCCGCCCGACGTCGGCCGCTTGAAGTGCGGCGCTATTGGCGAGGAGCATATTCCAGACGCGATCGAGGACGACCGGGTTGTTCGGCGCGACCTCGTCCAGGTCGTGGCGATTCGGGAAGCGCTTGTCGGCCAGCAGACTCTCGTCCCAACCGCGTCCGAGGATCCACGCGCCCGGCGGTGAGGTCCGCACCCGGTCGGCTACGAGCTCCTTGATTTCGTCGATCGACCGGGCAGCGTAGAGCTGAACTTCGTTCAGCACAGTGCCCATCGAGATCATATGGTTATGGGTGTCGATGATTCCGGGGATTGTCAGCCGGCCGCCGAGCGCGAACCGTTGCGTTCCCGGGCCGGCCAGCTCCTCCATCGCGGCGTCGCCGCCGACAGCGAGGATGTGGCCATCCTTGACCGCCAGCGCCGTTGCCTCCGGCAGGTCCGGATCCATCGTTACTACGCGTCCACCGGTGAGGATCAGATCCGGCGCAAGATCGCGCACGAGAATATCAGTCACAGTTGGCATACCTTCCGTTATCCTCTCGCCGCCTCACACGCCGGATCATCGCACACGCTGGCTGGCCGAGCGCCGATTACGCCTCGACGACGGGTAGCACGATACGCGACGGCGCCCAGGGGGAGTGATGGATCGTCTGCATGGCGTTCACCAGCTCGGTTGCGGTCGCAATCGATTCGCCGGTGTTCGGGTTGCGGTCGAAACGCGGGAAATTGCTGCTCGAAATCTCGACGCGGATTCGGTGACCGGCGCGGAACATGTTGCTTGTTCCGATGAGATCGATCTCGTACTCCACCACCTCATTTGGCGTGATAGGCATCGGCTCACGCATCGATTGTCGGTAGCGTGCCCGGATGATCCCGTCATTGAGATTCTGTGCCAGACCGCACGGGTGGACGTCTACCAGCTTGGCGGTGAAGTCGGTGTCGGGCGCTGTCGACGCGGCGAACAGCACAACCTTCAGCGGCCCCGTCACCTCGATGTCGTGCTCGAGTGGAGGGGTTGTGTACACGAGCACGTCCTCACGCTGTTCGACCGCGCGCTGATCGAACGCGCCGCCAAGGGTGAAGACGTTGTTGCAGCACAGCGGCCCACCGACGCTTGGCACAGGGTTGCGTGGGTTGTAGACGAAACTGTCCGGCGGCTCCTCGCTTGGCGCGTCGCGTGACAGCACGCCGTCGCCGCTGGCGCTGTTGGCGCGCCCGCCGGAATGGAAAAACCAGTCCTGGAAGTCGGTTCCGGGCAATGGCCAGGAATCGGCTGTCCGCCAGCGTCCTGCGCCCATCACGAACAAGCGGGCCGGAGGCTCGCCCTCGACGCCATTGTCCTCGTCGCGCAACCAACGGTCATACCACCGCAGGTGCATCCCGCCCTCGTCGACATAACCACCAGTCGATCGGATGCCAAAGGTCATGCGGCCGATCGGGTTGCCGCTGCGCAGGCCTTCGTGATGCCACGGGCCGACCATCAGCTGGTGGCGCGAAGGATCAGCGGAGGCCGCCCGCAGCCCACTGAAATTCTCCAGCGTGCCAGCGAGGAAGATGTCGTACCAACCACCCAGATTCAGTGCCGCGACAGACAGGTCATGGTAGGCAGGCCTGACGTCGAGCGTCTCCCAGAGGTCGTCGTACGACGGATGATCGAGCCATTGATCGTAGTAGCGGGCGTGCCGCTGGAGAATCTCGCGGCCGCGTAGTGGCAGCGTCTCGAAGGCGGCTGTCTGGCTATCGGTAATGTCGAGCAGCTCCTGCATATCGGGCGCGGACATGTCGCCGCCATGGGCCTTCAGCGCGGTGTCGTGCGAGAGGCCGGCGGCCGTCCACGAGAGATTGAAGCCGAGCTCGAATGCGCCTCCCTGGTAGACCCAGCCGTGATGAAGGTTGGAGGCAGTGACGTTTGGCACGATTGCCTTCAGCGCTGGATGGCGGCTCAGCGCCGCCTGCCATTGGGTTACCCCGACGTACGATCCCCCGTACATCCCGATCTTTCANNGCACCATGGCTGGGCGACGAGCCATTCGATCGTGTCGAATCCGTCGTCGCGCTCATATACGAACGGGATGAACTCGCCGCCCGACATATACCGGCCACGGGTATCCTGGACCATCACCGCATATCCGGCGCTCGCGACGCGGATCAACAGTGGGCTCGGGCCGTGACTTCCCTTGTCGTACGGGGTTCGAACGAGAACCGTCGGGAAGGGACCGACGCCGGCCGGGCGATAGACATCCGCCGAGAGGATCACGCCATCGCGCATCGGCACGGAGACGTGACGGTCGACCGTCAACGTGAGCATCGTCGTCACCACCTTCACTTCTCGCTGGATTGTCGAACGGGCGTATCCTAGCATGCCTCCCGGGATCTGGAAGCAAGGGGCGACAACCAATCACTGGTCGGTCGTCTAGCTCTCGTCGAGCTCCTGAAGTCGGTGGATCCCCGCAGTAAGCCGCTGGCGCTCGTCGGGCGACAGTTCGCAGGCAATTGCCCAGGCGGCGGCTGCGAGATCGCCTGACGCGAGTCTGGAGAACACACGCTCCCCGAGCGCCCGGATCTCGAGGAGGTGTTCGTAGTCGGCGGCTACTTCGGTCTCGATCCAGCTGACGAGCATGCCGGGTGGCATATCCCGAAACCCGGCCCGATAGAGCCGTTCGGTGATGACTCGATACTCCTCGGCGGCTGGCAGCCCACGGAGACGTGCCTCGATCAGCGCTCGACGAGCCACGCTCGCGGCGGGTTCGGGGAGCGAAATGTCCGCTGGCATGTTGCGCTGGATGCTCATGCGCCCCAGTATAACGAACGGCGCTCGGTTTCATTGATGAAACGGCACTCGGGTCCACAAAGATAATCAGCGATGGGGGTGAGATGAAGATCGGTGTTGTGTTTCCACAGACAGAGATCGGACCAGATGCGCCGGCAGTTCGCGCGTATGCACAGACCGTCGAAGGTTCGGGGTTCTCGCACGTGCTCGCATACGATCATGTGCTTGGCGCCGGGCTGGCGCATCGGCCAGGCTGGGGTGGTCCCTACAGCACCGAACACCAGTTCCATGAGGTCTTCGTGCTGTTCGGCTATCTTGCGGCGATCACCACGCGCCTGGAGCTGGTGACTGGCGTGCTCATCCTGCCCCAGCGCCAGACGGCGCTTGTCGCCAAACAGGCTGCGGAGATCGACCGGTTGGCCGGCGGCAGGCTGCGGCTCGGCGTTGGTGTTGGCTGGAACGAAGTCGAGTACGAGGCGCTCGGGGAGTCGTTCCGCACACGCGGCAGGCGAATCGAAGAGCAGGTCGAGGTGCTTCGACGGCTCTGGGCAGAGCCGGTCGTGGACTTCGCCGGCGCCGATCATCGGATCCCGGAGGCCGGGATCAATCCGCTTCCAGTTCAGCAACCGATCCCGATCTGGATGGGTGGCTACGTCGACGCAACAATGCGGCGGATTGGCCGGCTGGCTGATGGCTGGTTCCCCAGCGGGATGCCGGGCGATGATCTGCGGCGGAACCAGGAGTTGATTGCTCGCACCGCTGAGATGGCCGGCCGCGATCCTGCGTCCATCGGCCTCGAAGGCCGCATCACGCTCCGACCCGCTGCCGAGGCGGAATGGCTGGAGCAGACGGAAGCATGGCGAACAGCCGGAGCGACCCACATGGCAATCAACACGATGGGGCAAGGCTCGACGCCGGACCAGCATATCGCCACAGTCGCGCGATACGCCGAGATCGTCGGGCTCGCCCCGTCGTGAGATCGCCGCAGCTCCAGGCCCGACTCAGTCGCCGACAGTCGGTTGCATCACTGCGCGCGAGACCGCATGTGCCACCGCTGCCACCAGACCGGGATCGTCGTTGAGCATGTTGATCCGCTCAAGTCGAATACCCAACTCGTTCGCCTGGTGCTTGTGCTCGATATCGATGTCGTACAACACCTCGACATGGTCACAGACGAAGCCGATCGGGACGAACAGCACGCTGTCGAAGCCTTGCGCGGCCAATTCCTCGAGCGTGTCCTCGACCGTCGGGCCAAGCCATGGCTCGGCAGTGGCGCCCTGGCTCTGGAATGCCCAGCGCCAGTTGCGTGGCTGAAGCCGCTCGACGACAAGGGCGACTGAAGCCTGTAGCTCCTCCCGATAGGGGTCGCCCGATTCCAGGATCCGTGCTGGCAGCGAATGTGCCGTGAAAAGAAGCGGCACGTCAGCGCGTTTTTCTGGCGCGAAGCGATCCAGCGCGTCGTTGATCCGTCTTGCAACGGCTTCGATGAAGGCCGGCTCGTCTTTCCACGACTCGATCGGGATGACTGGGATTGTCGAGCCCTGCTCCACGAGTGCCTTGTTCAGCTTCCCGAGGTACGCTCCAACGCTCATCCGGCTGAAGTGCGGGGCCATGACGATTGCCGCGATCGCCTCGACACCATCCGCGAGCATCTGCGGCACGACCTCGCCGATATACGGGTGCCAGTGACGCATGCCGACGTAAGTTCGGTAGGCGATACCCTCCGGCGCCGCGTCATTCAGCGCGCGCTCGACGCCGGTCGCCTGCGCCCTGGTCAGCTCAAGAATCGGTGATCTCCCGCCGATCTGCCTGTAGCGACTGGTGATTTCTTCGAGCAGCTCCGGAGACGTCGGGCGATTGTTGCGAATATCAGCCAGATACGGCTCGATCTCGGCGAGGTTGTTCGGCCCGCCATACGCCATCATCAGTACGCCAATTGTTCTCACCTGGGGCTCCTCCCTCACGGATTCTCGTGTGACTAGCGGTTTCGTCTTACTCGTGAGCCGTCATCTCGTGCACCATCTCGACGACTGCGTGGACAGACTCCGTTGGCGTTTCGGGCAGAATACCGTGCCCAACGTTGAATATGTGGCCCGGTCGGCCGCCGGCGCGATCCAGCACCGCGGCGACCTGACTGCGCAACTCATCCGCGGGAGCGAAGAGAAGCAGCGGATCGAGGTTGCCTTGAATCGCCTGGTCGTGCCCAATCTGGCGCCAGGCATCGTCGAGGCCGATTCGCCAATCTGCGCCGACGACATCGCTTCCCGCGCTCGCAATGGCATCGAGCATGCCGGCTGTGTTGGTCCCAAACAGGATTATCGGCGCGCCGGCCGACCGCACTGAGTCGACAATCGACTTCGTGGCTGGCAGGACGAAGCGACGATAGTCATCCGGAGAGAGCGCGCCGGCCCAGGAGTCGAAGATCTGGACGCACTGCGCGCCGGCGGCTACCTGGGCCAGAAGGTATGCGGATGTCATCCGGGTGATCTTCTCCATTAACGTGAACCACGTATCCGGATCCCGATACATCAGCGATTTGGTGATCTGGTAGTTGCGAGAGGAGCCGCCTTCGATCGCGTAACTTGCGAGTGTGAATGGTCCGCCGGCAAAGCCGATCAACGCGACCTTGCCATCAATCTCACGCCGGACGATCGACAACGCGTCGAGCGTCGATTTCAGGTCGGCCACCGGGTCGATATCGCGAAGCGCGTCGATATCGGCGCGCGATCGCAGCGGATTGTGAAGCACAGGCCCTTCGCCGGCCGCAAACTCCAGATTCATCCCCATCGGCACGAGCGGCAGCAGGATGTCGGCGAAGATAATCGCCGCATCGACATCGAACGCATTGATTGGCTGAAGCGTCACTTCGGCGGCTAACTCGGGCTGGGCACAGATGTCCAGGAGTGTGTGCCGGGTGCGGATCGCGCGGTACTCGGGCATATAGCGTCCCGCCTGACGCATGAACCATACTGGCGTGCAATCCACCGGTTGACGGTGGCAGGCAGCTAAAAATCGATCGACTCGCTCCACGACACCATCCCATCACCCATCCTCGCCTGGCTCATGCAGTGGCCGGGCGAATCGCGGCATGCCAACGGCGATTGTACCAACCGTAACCGTAACCACCCTCTGCGCGATTTCGCGGCCGGGATTGCGCGGTCTGGCGACGTCTGCTACGATTCCCGACGTCGCAGGACGGCGTATAGCCGCCCCGACGGATGGGCCGCTAGCTCAACTGGCAGAGCAACTGACTCTTAATCAGTGGGTTGTAGGTTCGAGTCCTACGCGGCTCACAACGAAAGCGCTGGCCACTTGGCCGGCGCTTTTGCGTTGCTGGTCATTCTGGCTTCTGGCTGGCCAGGTTCACTGCCTGCTCAACAGCTGCGACCGAGATCGCAAAGTGCGACGCGCTCCAGACCCCGCGCCGATCCGAGAGGACAAGCACCTGCGGAGATTCGTGCCGCAAACCCGTGCGGCGCGCGACTGCGGCTGTGACCTCACGAGATCGGGAGACATCGACGATCGCAGCGTCATGCGATACCTGCGCCATTTCCCGGAACGCGCGGGCACTGATGGGGCACGAGGGGTCGTGGTTGAAGAGGATGATGACCCGCGACGCTGACTCGTCGAACAGTCGGTCCAGGTCGGCAATCGATGCGATGTGATCGTAATGAGTCGGCAAGATATCCCTCTTGACATTGCCCCAAGAACACCCCGCCACCCGGGGCGTGTTGAATCCCCAGCATGGCACGCGGGCTGCGTTCACTATCTTCTATCGCGATGCGGAAGGACTGCCGGGGGGCGTCGCGCAACCGTCTCTATGGTAGCACGAGGGGATCCACGTGAAATGAACGACGAGCAGACGCACGTTATCACGCGGAGGGATCTCCACGATCTGATGAACCGGGTTGCCGTGATCAAGGGTTACGCGCAGCTGCTCGAGAGGCAGATGATGGTGGCCCCCATCGACCACGATCGCGCGTCGCGCCGTGTCACGACGCTGCGCTCCGAGATCGAACGTCTCGAAAAGATTCTGGTCGATCTACCGGCTCGCTTCGTCGCGGAGCAGGATGGCTAGCCATCGCGGCCCACTCTGCCAGCTCGACAGTTACATCAGCCTGACGACCTGCGATGATGTGGGCGCGCGAAACACGCACGTGTCAGATCGGAAGGTGGTTGGCGACGTGACACGGATCACGCGGGCGACGACGTACCTCGTTGGGAATCCATGGAAGAACTGGCTCTTTCTTCGGCTCGACACCGATCAGCCGGGTCTTTACGGCCTGGGAGAGGGGACGCTCAACGCATTCGGTCGCACCGTTGAGACCGCGATCCACGAGCTTGCGCCACGCTATCAGGGGATGGATCCGTTTCAGGTCGAAACAATCGTCCAGCGGATGACTCGGGACCTCTACTCCGATGGAGGACAGATCCACGGCAACGCTGTCGCAGCGATCGAGGAAGCCTGCTGGGACATTATTGGTAAGGAAACAGGCCGGCCAGTCTATGATCTGATTGGCGGACGCTATCACGAATCGTTGCCCGTCTATGCCAACGGCTGGTACACCGGCCCGCGCACCCCTGAGGCGTTTGCGGAGCGAGCCGCCGAAGTCGTCGCAAGGGGCTATCGCGCGCTGAAGTTCGATCCCTTCGGGGCGGCCTGGCGAGTGATGTCGCCGGCCGAGCGAACGCTCTCTCTGGAGATCGTAGCCGGTGTCCGAGAGGCGGTCGGGCCGAATATCCAGATCATGATCGAGGGCCACAGCCGTTTCAGCGTGGCAGAGGCTATCTGGGTTGGTGAGCGTCTGGTCGATTATGAACCGACGTGGTTCGAAGAGCCGATCGCACATCAGCACATCGGCGCCACCGCGGAAGTCGCGCGCCGAATTTCCGTTCCAGTGGCTACCGGCGAGAGCTTCACCAGCACCCAGCAGTTTGCCGAGCTCCTGTCGCACAACTCGGTTCACATACTCCAGCCAGACCCCGGCAACATGGGCGGCATCTGGCGAACGAGGCAGGTGTGCGCAATGGCGGACGCGCACTACGCAGTCGTCGCGCCACATCAGGCCCAGGGGCCGATCTGCACCGCCGTCTGTGTCCAGCTCGGCGCAGCAACGCCGAATCTGATGATTCAGGAGCTATTCGATGAGTTCAACTCCGGCTGGGAGCGCGAGATCGTGGAGCCTCCGGTGGTGGTGCGTGATGGCGCGATTGTCGTGCCGGATCGGCCCGGGCTCGGCATAGACCTGAACTGGAGCGAGGTCGAAAAGCATCCGTATCAGGCCCAGAACTTCCTGCCGTTGTTCGCGCCCGGCTGGGAACGACGCATAGGTGACGAGGGCGGTGACCGATGACAGGTGTGCGCGGGGTTGTTCCCGCGATCGTAACGCCGTTCGATTCGAACGGCGAGGTCGATCATGCGTCACTCAACAGGGTCGTTGGTGAACAACGGGCGGCCGGCGCCGATGGGCTTCTGGCGCTCGGGCTTGCCGGAGAGGGGATCTACCTCACGTTCGAGGAGCGGGCAGCGGTCCTCGCGACCGTGCTCGCCGCTGCGGGCGACCTGCCGGTTCTGGCGGGCTGCACGGCAGATACGACCGACGACGCCTGCCGGCTGGTCACGATGGCCAATCGTCTCGGGGCCGCCGAAGTCATGGTCGCGCCACCGCGTCGGCCAGACTGGACTCGCGATGACCTTCGCGCACACTTCGGCCGCGTCGCGGCAGCGACCGACGGGCAGGTGATGATTCAGGACGCTCCGTTTGCGATCGGCGTCGAGCTGGGTGTCGAGTTCGTGTTGGAGCTGGCCGAGGCGTTTCCCAACGTGCGGTCATACAAGGTCGAGGCGCTGCCCTACTGGTCCAACGCGACCCGTGCGCGGAAGGTCGCCGGTGGCCGGCTCCGCATCCTTGGCGGCCATGGCGGACTCTATCTACTCGATGTTCTCGACTCGGGCGCCGACGGGCTGATCCCCGGCTGTGATCTGACGCGCGAGCTCGTTGACGCATGGGCCGCATACCAGGCCAGCGACCGGGCAGGGGCCGAACAGATCTATCTACGGATCCTGCCGTTCCTCGTCTACGAGGCGCAGTCGCTCGGACTGCTCGTTGGCAGCGCGAAGACGATCCTTGCTCGACAAGGCGTCATCGCGACGACGATAAGTCGGCTTCCAGACGCGCAGCTTACCAACGAAACCGTACAGCGCCTTCTGACAACGGCTTGCAACTGCGGCATTCTACGCGAGGCGAACACGGCGGATCAGGCCTGAGCGGGTGGTCGAGGCGCAAGGTGGATCCTGATTCCGCGTCGCACCAGTCGGTTGACCATCTTTACCCGCGTCTCGAGCTCGAGCTTGCCGAACGTCGGCAGGACCTGAATGCCGTGCCATTCGCTCTTCCCGACGATCCACTCACGAAACTGCTTGTCGCTCATCTCGGCGGCAGTGAGATTCTCGGTACCTTCGGCCTCGTCGCTCGGCACGACGACGTAGAGATACTGCAGATCCTCGACAGTGAATTCCTCGATCACGTTGGCTCTTTCCCGATCTGGCGCCAGTCGGCTGGACGTATCGCGTAGGCTAGTATAGCGGCGTCGTTGTCTGATGGCTTCGACGAGCTGGAACATGCGGAGAGAGTTGCATGGTATACACCGCCCGTGATGCGGCTGCTTCATCGATTCTTGCGGCTGGGTCCCCGTTTCGTCGTCAGGTAAAGATCGTCGCGACACTCGGTCCTTCGGTCAGCGAGGTGGACAACCTGGCAGCGATCATTGACACCGGTGTCGATGTCGCGCGGGTCAATTGCGCCCACGGCACGATCGAAGGACGGACGCGACAGATCGCGATGGTGCGCGAGATCGCAGAATCTCGTCGCAGGAATATCCCGATCCTCCTTGACCTTCCCGGGCTGAAAATCCGCACTGGCCCGCTGGAGGGTTCTGAACCAGCCATGCTGGCGCGTGGCACGAAAGTGCGCGTCTACTCCACGCCGGTGATCAGCACGCGAGAGCAACTCGGGGTCACCTACCCGGATCTGTTGAGTGTTGTGCAGCCGGAATCACGAATCCTCCTGGCCGACGGGTTAATCGAACTCGTGGTCGAGAGCATCGAAAATGACCATGTCGTCTGTGGCGTTGGCCGAGGAGGACCGCTGGCCGGCCGCCAGGGTGTGACACTGCCAAACGTCCGGCTACAGAACGCCAGCCTCACCGAGCAGGACAAGATCGACATCCGTTTCGCTGCCAGACAGCGCGTGGAATATCTTGGCCTGTCGTTCATCAGCAGCGCCGACGACATCATCGTCGCCCGCGAATATGCGCGAACACTCGGCATTACTCCCGGAATCGTCGCCAAGATCGAGCGGCCTGCGGCCATCGATGATATGGATGCGATCGTCCGAACTGCCGACGCGGTGATGGTCGCGCGCGGCGATATGGGCGTTCAGCTGCCGCTTGAGCGTGTGCCGATCGTCCAGAAGGAGATCATTGCCGCGTGTAACCGAGCGGGGACGCCGGTGATCACCGCGACCCAGATGCTCGAATCGATGATCATGCAGCCGGTTCCAACTCGGGCGGAGACGAGCGATGTCGCAAACGCTGTCCTCGACGGCACTGACGCCGTCATGTTGAGCGCCGAGACGGCAACTGGCCGGCATCCGGTTGCCGCGGTTGAGATGATGAGCCGGATTATCCACGAGGTCGAGCGACATGGGCCGATTCGTTCCCCGGCTGTCAGCCGAACGCTCCCGGCTACCGACCCGGAACAGATTATTACCGATGCGCTTGGGCGCGCCGCTCGCGAGATGACCGACGCTGCGCCGATCGACTGTATTGTCGTGTTTACGTTGTCCGGCGCAAGCGCTCGCCTGGTGGCGAAGTTCCGGCCCGGCGTGCCGGTGATCGCGATGACAACCGATCCGTACGTCGCTCGCAAGCTGTCGCTTGTCTGGGGAATTCGCGCGCTCGTCTTCTCGATGACCGACGATATCGACGAGCTGTTCGCGACCGCTTCCCGGCAGACCATTGAAGCCGGATATGCGAACGTCGGCGATGAAGCCCTGTTTGTTGGCAGCATCCCGATCTATCGTGTGAGCGGCAGAACGAACCTGCTCCACGTTCGCACGCTTACTGACTGACGCCACGGACCAATACCTGCCATACTCTCATTGGGAGTATCATCACTCCTACCCTGTGTCCGTTCGCGCAACCAAAGGCGGTGTCGTCGTGGAACTTGTGGAGATCCGCGACCTGGATGGCCCGAACATGTTTCTCCTTTGTCCGGCGATCAAGCTCGAGTTGGTGCTGGATGCCGATGAGCCAGTTCCAGAGGATTCGTCACGCCGGCTGTCGGAGGTGCTCGGCATGACGTTGCCGGAAACGATCATCGATGCTCTGCCAGCGGTCGTCAGCGCGCTGCACGAGCGCGCGGGCCTCACGCCACCAGAAGCCGGCTGGCGAGCCCTGGACACTCCCGACCACCTTGCGCTGTTCTATCCGTGGGAATGGCGTGGCGTGGCTCGTCGGATAGCGGAGCTGGCGGTGGCCGCAATCGATGGCGAGTTGAACTCAGACGATGTCGATGCGTTGCCTGACATTCTGGCCAACGACCAACGATGCGACGACCGGCCCGAGTATGTTCGCGACGAGGATCGCCGGATTCCAGCGGTCGGGGTCACTGGCACAAACGGCAAGACGACGACGACTCGCCTCCTGTCGCACATCGTTCGCGCGAGGGGCCAGCACGTCGGTTGGTGCAGTACGTCCGGCGTCTATATCGATGGCGAGCTCGTTCTTGATGGCGACTACACCGGGCCTGCCGGCGCTCGCCGCGTGCTTGCGGACCCGCTCGTCGAAGTTGCGGTGCTCGAGACGGCCCGTGGCGGAATCTTGCTGCGTGGGCCAGGGTACGAATCGAACGACGTTAGCGTGATGTTGAACGTGTCGGCCGACCATCTCGATATGCACGGTATTGCGACGATTGGGACTCTGGCGGAAGTCAAGAGCGTCGTGATTCAGGTTACGCGCCCGGAGGGAACCGTCGTTCTCAATGCTGACGATCCTCTTGTGCTGGCGCAGCGCGCGCGCGTGCGAGCGTCGATTGCGTTGACCAGCCAGGATGCCAACAACCCTGCGATCCAGGCGCATGTCGCCGATGGTGGTTGGGCGGTCGTGCGCGACCTCGATGATGTAGTTCTCCTGGAAGGCGAATCCCGTACCCTGCTCTTCAATCTCAGCGATGCGCCGATGACATACGCAGGTCGGGCGCGACATATGGTCGAGAACGTCCTCGCGGCGTCAGCGGCTGCGCTAAGCCTCGGCATCTCGCACGCGGATCTCGCCCGTGGGGTGGCGACGTTCACTCCTGATGTGCGACATAACGTTGGACGTCTCAACGTGTATGGTCTCGATGGCCGCCTTGTGGTCGTGGACTACGCCCATAATGAAAGCGGCCTGCAGTCGCTCATCGAGTTCTCCCGCTCGTTGATGTCGCCTGGCCACCGACTGCGGGTGATTGTTGGCACTGCCGGGGATCGACAGGATTCCGTCTTCGTGGCGCTCGGACATGTTGCGGCCGCTGGCGCAGACATGGTCTACCTGAAGGAGACGCCAAAGTACCTGCGTGGACGCCCCGCAGGCGAGGGTGTCGCAATCATGCGCGGTGTGATCGAGGCGGCCGGCGCTGGCGGCCGGCTGTACGATGTGGCGCTCGGCGAGTACGACGCACTACTCGCAGCCCTCGATGCGAGCGAACCGGGCGACGCCATTGCGATCATGTGTGTGGACGAGCAGCTTCGCATCTTCGGGATGCTCCGCGATCGCGGCGCCCGCCCGTGGGTCGAGTCGGCGGCGTCATCGAGCTCGGGGCAGGATGCCTGATGAGCGAACCCTGGGATGCCTCGGCGTCGCCGATCAATGAGGATACGATTGGCCACCATTGCTTCGGCTGCGGGGGCCTGAATCCGATCGGACTGCGCCTGCGGTTCCGGCCGCTCGAAGGCGGCGGGGTCTGGGCCGAGTTTACGCCGGCCCGCGAGCACGAGGGTTACCTCGGGATGGTTCACGGGGGAATCTCCGCAACGATTCTCGACGAGGCGATGAACTGGGCCGTGACGAACGAGGGCGATATTGCCGTTACCGCTCGGATGGCGGTGACGTATCGACGACCGCTTGCGGTTGGACGACGGGTGCGGGTAACAGCCCGCATCGACGAGCGACGTTCTCGCGCGATCGATACGCGCGCTGAAATACGACAGGTGGACACGGAGGAGCTGCTTGCTGAGGCAGAGGGCCGATTCATGCGTGTGTCGGCGGCGCAAGCCGAGGCGTGGCGTGATTCCTACGGTATGCAATACGATGATTCTCCGTTTGCGGACGCTGCGCGACGCACAGCATCCGCGAATCGTTGACCGGACGATGCATGCTTCCGTATAGTCCATCGCACGGAGCGGGATTCGGATCAGGGGCGTAGAGTGCAGTTGGGTCAAATCGATTTCGGGCCGTTACTCGCTATAGGCGGCGCTGAGGACAAGTTCGGGAATCGGAAGATACTGCGGCGGTTCGTCGAGCTGTCAGGCGGGGATGCCGCGCGTATTGCGATTATCCCGACGGCCTCGGCAATCGACGACGCCGGCCAGCGATACAAGGGCATCTTCCTCGAGCTCGGGGCGACGACGGCGGATGTCGTCTTCGTCGGAGACCGTGAGGATGCGAACCGCGGCGAGCTGGTCGACATTGTCGCGGAAAGCACCGGCATCTTCATTACCGGTGGGAATCAGATTCGCGTTGCCGCGATCCTGGGAGGCACCGAGATCGCGCGAACGATTGTTCGGAAGCATCGTGAGGGCGCGACCATCGGCGGAACGAGCGCCGGGGCATCGGTGATGAGCGCCATCATGGTTGCTGGCGGGCCCAGCGGCTCGACGCCTCGCCCGCACAACGCGACGATGTCGCCGGGCCTGGGCCTGATCGATTCAGTCATCATCGACCAGCACTTTCGTGAGCGTGACCGCGTCGGTCGACTGGTGACAATGGTGAGCTTCAACCCGGGACTGCTCGGGCTCGGCATCGACGAAGACACTGCCGCGCTCATCTGGCCGCAGGGAACCATGGAAGTCGTCGGTCGTGGGTCTGTCCTGATCGTGGACGGCTCGCATATGAAGAGCGACGTCTTCGCCAGCCACGGAAAGCATCCGCTGACTGTGGCAAATGTCCTGGTTCACTTCGTTGCCGAAGGCTGCCGATTTGATATGGGCGAGCGTAAGGTCCTGGTCGGCTAGGATCCACGCCCGCTTGCACCGTCCATGTCTGATAGCTGCTGGTCTCTCGGGCCCGCGGCACGTTCAGGGATTGTAGGGGGTTGGCGATGGCTGTCGAAATCCTGGATTCCCACGTCTACCGTGGCCCGAACATCTGGGCTCGCGTCCCCGTGATCGTCTTGAAGCTCGATATTGGCGAGCTCGAGGATCGGCCCTCGAACCTGATCGAAGGCTTCACGGACGACCTGATCGGGTTGATGCCGACACTCTACGATCACTATTGCTCGCTGGGGCGACCAGGCGGGTTCATCGAACGCCTGCGAGAGGGAACATGGATGGGCCACGTCGTCGAGCACGTGGCGCTCGAGCTCCAGTCGCTCGCCGGCTCCGAGGGCACGCGCGGACTGACGCGCTCGACCGACGCGCGTGGCGTCTACAATGTCATCTTTCAATACCAGCAGCCGGACCTTGGCCTGGCAGCCGGCCGACTCGCAACTCGTCTGGTTAACGCGCTCGTCTATCGCAATGACGCTGAGTTCAACTATCAGTCGGAGCTGGAAACGCTCATTCGGCTTGCCGAGCGGATCGCATATGGTCCGAGCACCAAGGCATTGGTCGATGAGGCCGAGCGCCGGGGAATTCCGGTGATCCGCCTCGATCCGCGTCGCTCGCTGGTCCAGCTCGGACACGGTGTTCACCAGAAGCGTATCTGGGCCACCGTTACCTCTGCTACGAGCGATATCGCCGTGGACATCGCCAGCAACAAGCGCCTGACGAACCAGCTCTTGCGGAGCGTCGGGATTCCTGTCCCACGATCGGCGACAGTCAGTACCGCCGAGGAAGCAGTCTCGGCAGCGCGGACGGTCCGCTATCCCGTCGTGCTCAAGCCACTCGATGGCAATCACGGGCGCGGCGTGCAGATCAACCTGAAGACCGACGACGAGGTGCGGGCAAGCTTTGCGGGAGCGTACGAAGCGAGCCGAAGCGGGACGGTGATCGTCGAGTCCTACATCGTTGGGCGTGACTATCGGATCCTGGTCGTCGGCGGCAAGATGATCGCCTGCGCCGAACGGGTTCCCGCGCACGTGATCGGCGATGGCTCGCGCACCGTTCGTGAGCTAATCGATGTGACCAATGCCGACCCACGACGTGGCATCGGACACGAGAAGGTTCTGACACGAATAAGCGTTGACGAATCAGTCATCACCCTGCTTGAAAAGGACGGGCTGACGTTGGATTCCGTGCCAGAAAAAGGCACGTTCGTCCAGCTTCGGCTCACGGGGAACATGTCGACCGGTGGCATCTCGATCGACCGGACTGATGATATTCATCCGGATAATGTGGAGATCGCCGAACAGGCGGCGCAGGTCATCGGCCTCGATGTCGCTGGCATCGACATGATCACGCTCGATATCAACAAGCCGGTCAAGGATCAGGGCGGGGCGATCTGCGAGGTCAATGCCGGCCCCGGATTCCGAATGCATACGCACCCGACCGAAGGCGTTCAGCGCGATGTCGCCAGACCGGTCCTGGAGCTGCTCTTCCCGCGCGGCGCGTCGTCGCGCGTGCCGATTGTGGCGGTGACCGGGACGAATGGGAAGACCACGACGAGCCGCATGATCGCGCACATTCTGCAGATGGCCGGCCGTCGCGTCGGGATGACAACGACCGACGGCATCTACATCGACGGCACCCAGATCTTGCGTGGCGACATGAGTGGCCCGCAGAGCGCGCAGATGGTGCTACAGAATCCGACGATCGATCACGCGGTCCTGGAGACCGCTCGTGGCGGGATCCTGAGATCCGGCCTCGGTTTCGACCGTTGCGATGTCGCAGTTGTTACGAACGTTGCCGGCGATCACCTTGGTCTTGGCGGAATCAACACCATCCGTGATCTCGCGCGAGTCAAGGCGGTCGTTCCCGGCGCCACGTTCCGCGACGGATTCGTCGTGCTCAACGCCGACGACAAGTGGTGCATCGAGATGGAGTCCAGATCACGCGGCGAGGTGATCTACGTGACGATGGACGAAAACAACGAGAAGGTGCGAGAGCATCTGCGGGCCCGCGGCAAGGCGGTAGTGCTGCGCCAGACTGCTAACGGCGAGGTGATCTATCTCATCGAGGGTAAGCGGGAGACCGCGGTGCTCGATGTTCGTTACATTCCGGCTACGTTCGAGGGCCGGGCGCGCGTGAATATCAAGAACGCCCTGTCGGCAACCGGCGCGGCCTTTGGGTCGAACCTGCCGCTGGAAGCGATTCGGACCGGGTTACGGTCGTTCTCGACCTCGTTCTACCAGGCTCCGGGTCGGCTCAACCTGATGGAGGTCGGCGGATTCCGGGTGATCGTCGACTACTGTCACAATCCCCATGGCATGGAGGAGCTCGCCGAGTTCATCCGGCGGATGATGCCGTCACGGACGATCGGCATGATCGCGGTTCCCGGGGACCGCCGCGACGAGGACGTGATTCGGTTCACCGAGGTGGCGGCGCCAGTGTTCGACGAGTTCATCATCCGCGAGGATTCAAATCCGCGTGGCCGGCAGCGCGGCGAGGTTCCAGAGCTGATCAAGGCTACGCTCGTCAAGAACGGGGTCAATGAAGATCGAGTGACCGTGATTCTGAACGAGCTCGACGCCGCGGCAGCAGCGATGGATCACGCTCGGCCGGACGATCTCGTCGTGTTGCTGGCCGACAAGCCCGCCGAAGTCTGGGAGCTGGCGGTGTCACGCGCATCTGGTTCCCAACCTGCCGGCGGACGCGCCTGATCAACCATAGTGTGAGATGAGAATGGCCCCGCGGGACAAACCCGCGGGGCCATTTTGTTGCGATCTGACGGTCGGGCTATCCCTCGAAGTACCAGTTGGCGATGTCGTGGACATCTGGCGTCCACGGCGAAGTCTCGAAGCCCTTCAGCTTCTTGCTGTTCGCCGTCACGTCGGAACGGTGGACGAGCGGAACGACGACGATCTCGTTGACGACGAGGTCGTTCATGCCCCAGAAGAGCTTGACTTGCTTGGCCTCATCCAACTCGGTTAGCGCCTGGGTGTACAGCTTGTTGTAGTCCTCGTTGACCCAGCGATGGATATTCCCGCCGGCCCACTGGTTGGACTTCTGCGCAATATCAACAGCCGGGTTCACCGATTTCCAGTTCGTCATGTAGTCGATCGGATACGGGCTCGACGGACCGCTGGTGTACATCTCGATATCGGCGTACAAGTGGGCAGCCGTGTCAGGGTTGCCGGCGTCCGACGAGAAGTAGACACCCGCATCGATCGACTTCAGCTCGGTCGGCACGCCAATGCTCTCCCAGCCCTGCTTGATGATCTCCTGCGTCTTCTGGCGCAGTGGGTTGATCGTGGTCTGGTAGAGGATCTTGATCTCGACATCGCCCTTGGCGCGCGGGCTGCCGGTCCAGCCGGCCGCGTCGAGCGTCTGCTTGGCCTTGTCGAGATTGAACTCGAACGAGGTGTTCTGGGAGGCGAACTTCTCCGGCGCGACGAGGATGTTCGGTGTCGCCTTGCCGGCCGGCCCGTAGAGCTGATCGGCAACGGTCTGGCGATCGGAGGCGAGCATGAGCGCTTCACGGACCGACTTATCGGACAGGAAGGGATGCTGCGTGCTGGGCTCGGAGCGCGCGCCGTCGACTTCCTTGTTGGGGTCGGCGAAGTTGACGAGAAGGCGCTCGACGTTGACGCTCGGAGTGTTGACGAGATCGCCGACGGTGCTGCCCTCGGCCATCGGGACGAGGACGGACTTCTCGACCTGGAGGTTCCAGGCCCAGTCGGTCTCGCCACTCTGCAGCGCGGCGCGGGCCGCGGAAGTGGCGTCGCCGCCGCCCTTGAACTCGACCTTGGAGAAGTAGGGCTTGTCGGCCTCGCGGTACTTGTCGTTGATCTCGCACATCATGACGTCGCCGGGCTTGAACTCGGTCAGCTTGTACGGCCCGGTTCCGACAGGGGCGAGATTGAACGCGGCGTTCCGGGCGTTTGCGCCCATGAAGTCCTTCAGGATGTGCTCAGGCAGGATCTGCCCGCCGAAGCCGGTCGCGAAGGGCGAATACCAGCCCGGGGTCGGATTCTTGAAGTGGATGGTCACCGTGTGGTCGTCGACCACCTCAATGTCCTTGATATCGATGTACTTTGCGATGGTCGTCGTCGCGGCAGTCTCGTCGGTGGTGAACTGCCAGGTGAACTTGACGTCGTTGGCAGTGAACGGCTCCCCATCGGACCAGGTGACACCCTGCCGGAGCTTGTAGGTGATGCTGGTGCCGTCTTTCGCGACAGAACCATTCTCCAGCGAGGGGATCTCGGCGGCGAGGACGGGGATCAGGTTGCCCGCGATATCGACGTCGATGAGTGGCTCAAGAATGAGCGACGCCGCTGCCGAATCCTTGGTGCCCTGCGAGAAATGCGGGTTGAGGCTTGTCGGCGCCTGCCAGTACAGGATACGCAGCAGGTCCGCCTTGCCGCGGCCATGGCCCGGCTCGGTCGCTTCTCCAGAGCCGCCGCCAGTTGTCGGGCTTGCCTCGACGGGCTTCGTCGCCTCACTGCCACCCGATGGGGCTGTGGCGGCTGGTTTGGTTGCCTCGCCACCACCCGAGGGGCTTGTCGCGGCCGCGGCAGGTGTAGACGTGGCCTTCTCGCTGCCACCGCAGGCGGCGAGGAGTCCGGCGATGATCGGCGCGCTCAAGCCGAGCGCGATACCGCGCTTGAGCACCGAGCGGCGGTCCAGACGGCCCTCGAGAGCCTCGGCCCGCAACTCATCGATCTCGTGGAAGTAGTTCTCCATCCGTGATCATCCCCTTTGGCACTTTATCAACGACAGATGTGTATCAGGCGGCCGGCATAGCCGGTCGCTGCGCATTCGCGCGTGTCTCCCGGCAGGGCGCCGGTAGCCGCCGAATCCTTAAGCCGCCCGAACGAGGAGCTGGCGCACTCCGTCCGGAAGGGGCACTCGTTCGAGCACGTCGTGGATACAGGCGTGTCGGACGTTCGCGCAATCCGAAGTGTCCGAAATCTTCCCGATTTTCGGACGTGGAATGCAGGACGCGCCGCCGGCTCCGTGATCTACAAGACAACTCAATTGGCCAGAAACCATGCAGACTATAACAAACAGCCGCCTGAGATGAAAATGGTCTCTATCGGCGAAATACTACGCGCCTCATGAGCGCTCCGGCAGGTTCTGTGTTCCTCATGGAAACCGAACACGCCGCGACCATAGTGCGCACATACCCGATATACGTATGTGTTCAGGCGATGGGATCTATCGGAGAGGCAACCCGACGGATCATCGGGCAACTTGCTGGGTGTGGTCAGTTACGCAAGGATGGATATCGGAGTGTGACGAACCCGATCAGGACTACCGCCGCAACGCAGGCCCCAGCGGTTGCGATCGGCGCGCCAACGCGATCGGCGATCGCGCCCAGCGGAAGCTGACCGAGCGGCAACATCCCCCACGTCAGTAGATAGATCGACAGCACCCGCCCGCGCACTGCGTCATCCACCCGCAGCTGGAGCACGGTCTGGTTGATCGCCATGTACACGGCGCTGACGACTCCGGCGACGAACAACAGCGCCGCCGCTGGCAGGAGCGAAGATGTCAGCGAGAATACGAGCACGAGGCCGGCGAAGGCTGCTGCGCTCCAGATCTGGATGCCGGGCAGGAATCCGAGCCTGCGCCAGCGGGCCACAGCGAGCGCGCCCACTACGCTGCCGAGACCGGTGCATGCCATCAGGATTCCCAGACCGGTCGCCCCGAGCCCCATCTCATCGCGGGCGAATACTGGCATCAGGTTGATGTACGGCATGATCAGAACCGTGACGATCGTTGCCAGAAGGATCAGACCCTTCAGGAAGTCATCCTGGGTGACGGCCCGGATGCCCTCTGCGAGGTTACGTCGTAGCGAGGTAGTCCGTGCGGCAACATCGGACGCCATCTTCGGCAGCTTGGCCGTCCAGACCAGCGCCAGAATCTGCATGGCTGCGGCAACCCCGAACGTGCCGGAGACGCCGATGATGCCAATGAGCACCCCGGCGAGCGACGGCCCGACGACACGCGTCGAGTTCTGGCCGGCAGCATTGAGGGCGACTGCGTTGACGAGATCGCGCCGATCCACAAGGTTTGGCACGATCGCGTTCCGCGTTGGGAATACGAAGGACATCACGGTGCCGTAGAG
>MTKZ01005543.1_pt1 | contig 28862 bp, 28 predicted proteins | sample 1042781 | NCBI WGS metagenome assembly MTKZ01 (sample SAMN06212207, study PRJNA360539) | anaerobic digester metagenome | biome: Wastewater treatment plant; material: sludge; isolation source: anaerobic digester fed with sludge from wastewater treatment plant | place: Denmark: WWTP Viborg ... | reverse complement strand
CTCCACCAAAATACCGCACACTTTTTTGTCGTTCAGCAACACATCGTTAAACCACTTAATGCCTGTCTTTGCGGGTGATGGGGCAAAGGCCGTCACGGCATCTTGCGCGGCCAGCGCCGCAATCATGGTCAGCCAGCCCAATTGAGCGGGGGCAAGCGCCGGGCGCAGCAACACCGAGCAATACAGCGCCGCCCCCTGCGGAGAAAACCACTCGTGCCCGGCCCGCCCGCGCCCGGCGGTTTGCTCATCGGCCATCACCACCACGCCCTCTGGCAGCTCTTGCTTTGGAAAAAAGTGAATCGCATCCANNCGGGCTGCGCGTGGAACTGATTTGCAAGCCACTCTGCGGCGGCGCTCAAATCATCAAACATTTGCGCCACGCGGATATTGGCCCGCTGCAAACGCTGGGCGTGCTTTGCGCCGCGCCCGGTCTTCACCAGCAGCGGCGTGGCAGAAATCGCCAGAGCCGCCAACACATCGGTTTCGGCATCGCCAATAAAATAGGATTGAGAAAGCTCCAGGTTGAATTCTTCGGCGGCTTGCAAAAAAAGCCCAGACGCCGGTTTGCGGCAGGCGCAGTTCTCATCCGGGCGATGCGGGCACAGAAAGATGCCATCCACCCGCCCGCCAGCTTGCTGAATGTGGGCGACCATGCGGGCATGAATGTCATCCACATTTTCGCGCAGCGCAAGACCGCGGTTGATGGCCGACTGATTGGTGATAACGATGATGGGGGCGGGGATGAGGGCCAGCGCGCGCATCCCATCTAACGTGGCGGGCAAAAACTCAAATTCGTCCCACGTTTTCACATAGTCCGCGCGGTTGACATTGATAACGCCATCGCGATCCAAAAAAATGCCCGGCTTTTTGCTCATTTGCGTTTGACGGCGCTGGCTGCCCCCACCAGCCAGCGATACGGATACGCCAGCGGCACAAGCAAATTGTTTTTGATGCGGTAACGGCTGCGCATGTATTGCGCCGAAGGGAAGAGGTTGCTGAGCGCAAAACGCAGCCGCGCCCGCCAGCTTGTCAGCCCGCGCAGGTCAGCCGCAAACCGTTGCGCCACGGGGCGTTCGGGCGCGGTCAGCCATTCGTACACTTGCGCCTCGCGCGGGGTGGCCGTTGCGGCGCGAAGGCCATCCAACGCGGCGGGCGGCACGGGCGCGCCCCACTCATCGCGCAGCCGCAAAACAACTTCTTGCAAGGGCAAAATCAAGTCAAACTCGCGGGCTTTGCTCAAAACAATGTCCCAGTTCAACGCAGCTTCATATTTGCGCAACAACTCAAAAATATCGTTCCACCAAAGCAGGCCATATCCCCGGTGATGAAGCATGAGATGCGAGCTGAGATGGATCAGCTGCGCCTCGGCGCTCAGCATTTTGGCGGGCGTTGCGTTCAGGTGGATGGGAATTGCGGTGTCACGAAACCAGTTCATTTGCAGGCGTTGCTGGTGATGCGGCGAGTTGAACAGACTCCAGTGAAACTCAATCATGCCCATGGCGCTGGCCGGGTTTATCAGGGCGGCTTCATTCTCAAACTCAAGCTGATCGCCCGCGCGCGTTTCGCCATTTTGCGGGTAAAACCCCAGCGCCTGGGCGCATTCAATTGCGGCGGGCGCGTCTTGGGGCGCAATCAACGCATCCACATCCACCATGGGCCGCAGGGCCGGGTCTGGGTAGATGGCCGCCGCGAGCGCGCTGCCTTTTAGCAGAATAATTTCTATGCCCTTTGCGCGAAACTGCTCCAGCATTCGCGCCAGGTCTCTTTGCAAAAGTGTGGCGCGGGCCGCGCTGCGCATGTATTCGCGCTGAAAAATTGCGCGGACGGGTTCTGGCACAGCCGCGCTGCCCCCCAGCTTTTTGCGCAATAACGGCAACAGATTGTGCTCGCGGGCATACGGCAAAAGTTTTTCCCACGCCTGCGGGTCCTCTGGCGCTTTTTCGGTCACCAGAATTTTTTGAAGCGCACTCACTTCGTCCGGCCAGGCCGGCATCGCATCTTGCATTGGGTCAATTTTATGCTGGGTTAGCGGCGTGCTTCGCGATGGCGCGGCAAAGGTCTGGCAATCGCGCGGGGTCGCTGTGCGGCGTAACGCTGAACACGGGCACAGCGGCGGCCAGTTTGGCGAGCGCTTGAAACTCGCCGCCCTTTTGGGTTTTGTTCAACACAACGGTGGTGTACGAATTGCGAATCACGGCCATCAATCGTTGCTGGGCATCCAGCGGTTGGATGCGCGGCGCGTCATCTGCGTTTACGCGCGGCAACAAAATATACAAACCGGCCAGCGGGGCGGCTTCACTCGCCAGCATGGTTGTGCCAGCCAAATTAAGATAGCGCTTGCGAAACCCCGGAGCCAGCTCTGGCAAATTGGCGGGGCCGCCCGCCAGCATTTCTGCAGAGTCTGGCCACAGGCGCACGATGGGATAACCGGGCTGGGCCATCCAGCGCCCGCCATCCAGCGCCAGCGCCAAATGATCTTCGCTGATGAGCGGGTAGCCCATGCTCGCCATCGCCGCGGAGGTGGTGGATTTTCCCGCGCCCGCAACACCCATCAGCCCAATGGCCCGCCCGCCCACCAACACCGAGCTGGCGTGCAGGCACAACATGCCGCGCAAATACACCACGTAGCCCAGGATGGGGCCGAGCAAATACGCCGTGACCAAATCCAACGTGATTTCTGGCGGCCAACGCGCCCAGATTTTGTCTCCTTTCTCGCTGATGATGAAAATCATCCCGTTCTGGAGCATCCAGCGCTCAAAGTTTTGCCCTTGGGTGTGTGTGCGCCACACATACGGGCTTTCGGGGTCAAGGGGCGCCTTCTGACCGTCTTGCAGTTCGCCGCGCCGCAACGCGCGGGCGATGAGTTCTGCGTCCCAATCTGGCAGTTCATCCAGCCTGAGATCCACATCGGGCTGGTCGAAAATTAACTCTTGCGGGGTGAGGGTGGGAAGTTCCTGATTTGACCGGATGCGTAATCCGTAAATCCTGTAAAAGGGCATAAAAGTTTAGACCGAAAACAGGCAAAAAAAAACCTTTCCGCCTTTCGGGAAAAGGTTTTTAATTTCTAAACCGCATTAGCGCGGCTAATCCATCAGAGATGAATTGTCTTATTTCTCGACCGCGCCGGGCATCGTCGTTGTGAAGTTGCCTTGTGGCGAGTTGATGTTGTTGACGATGATAGGGCTATCGGATGTAGTGCCGTCAAAAGTGAATTGGGTCAATTCCTGGAAATTGCCAAACTCTTTCAACTCAGGCGCCTCATATTTTGTGCTCATGTGTTTGCTCCTTCTTTACATTAAATCCAAATGATTAAAATCGGCCTTGCGGCATTTGCATTGGCAAGTATTCGCAATTTCGCGATTATACATTAGCGAAAAATTTGACCATCATGATTTTTTTGTTTTTAAGAAATCTCATTTTGCTGGTTGTTTTTCTTTATTCAGCTTCAATCATCTCGCCGATGATTTCTCGGTCGCGCTCGGATGGGCGCGTGGCGGCGGCGCGACCACGCAGCTTGCGCGCCTGCAAAGTTGCCAGCGCCAGCGCAGGGGCCAGGACTGCGAATGCCAAATACGGCCCGACCGCGATTAGCGGGGTTTGCGCGGCGTGATCCATGTTGAGCAAGAGCAGCGTGAGCGAAAGCCAAATGGCGGTGAGATTGGCGGGCGCGTCTGAGGCGTGCAGTAAGCGCAAACCAGGCGACCTCTCGCGCGTGAGCGGCCAAAACATATTGTTGCCCATGTAGCCCAATTGGTCTTCCAGCACATGCGCCGCGTAAGCCAAAAATCCAACCGCGCCCGCCGCAGGCCCCATCGCCACAAAACAGAGCAAGCCAACCAGCGCCGCCACAACCAGCGAGTGTGTGCGCGCCCGGTGCCACGGCAAAAATTCCACTTGCGCGCAGTCGCCGGTTTTTGTAAATTCAAAAGATGGCCCGCCCAGCTCTTCAATATGCAGGTCGCCATCATAGCCATATGCCAGTTTGCCCACGCGGGCGCGCCCGGTTTGGCCGTTGTCCATGCGGATGGATACCTCGCCGTGCGCGGCGTCAAACCTCACGGTGTATAGCGTCCAGTCCAGGGCGCTTTTGCGAGATGGGTGGAGCTGAACGCGGCGCGGTTTGCCATCGGCCAGCGTTTGGCGCAGGGGCGCAGCCAATGCCTCTGCCATGCGCTGCGGATCATCGTCAAACATATCTGGCGCAATCTCGGCATCATGCTTTTCCAAAAAGCGCTCAAACCGAAAATCCAAAAAATCTGGCAGCATGGCGCACGCGCCGCCCAGCGCAATGAGCAGCGAACCCGGCTCCAGCGCGCCCGGCACAAATGAGGCCACGCACAGCCCAGTGGCAAAGTGGGCGATGCCTTTCATGGTTGGTTTTTGTTAACTCAGTTTGATTTCAATCACCTGAGGACTGACTTTTTTTAGCTTTTGGCGCACTTCAAACATCACGTTCATCGCGCCATATTTCTTTGTCCACAAGCCAAGCAAATCTTTTGGCTCTGGGGTGATGGGCATCAGGTGTGCCTGCGCGTTGACCCACCCGCCTTGCACGTTGCCGCGCACATCGCACGGGGCAATGCGCACCGCGCCGTTGTTCTTGATGCGCTTGGCTTTGCCCGCGCCAATTTGTGTTTTGACGTAAAGCACGCCCTCTTTTTCCACAAACCACACCGGTGTGGGCATGGCCTGCCCATTTTTGCGATAGGTTTCCAGACTAATAAATTGCGCTTTTTGAATATCTTGTGGGATGGACATGTCTTTATTTTAGACGGAGGACGGAAGACGGATCAAGTGTCCGTCTTCCGTCTCCCGCTCCCGTCTGATCACCCTTTATACCTCAACAACCTCAGCCCATTCAAGCACACCAGCACCGTGCTGCCTTCGTGACCAATCACCGCCAGCGGGAGGGGCAGGGCAAGCCCCAGACCAGTGAGAATCAACACAACAATAACCGCGCCAGCAAACGCCAGATTTTGAAACACCACCGTGCGCGCCTTTTTGCTCAGGCCGATGGCGTATGGAATTTTGCTCAGGTCGTTTGCCATCAAAACCATGTCCGCCGTTTCCAAGGCCACATCGGTGCCAGCCGCGCCCATGGCCACCCCGATGTTGGCGGTGGCGAGCGCGGGCGCGTCGTTTACGCCATCACCCACCATGGCCACTGGGCCATAGACTGCCTGCTCTTTGACAATTTTTACTTTGTCCTCCGGCAAAAGATCGGCGTAAACCTCATCCACCCCGGCTTGCCTGGCGATGGCTTTTGCCACGCGGGCATTGTCCCCGGTGATCATCACCACGCGCTTTACGCCCGCCGCCTTTAGCTGGCGAATGCTCTCCGCCGCGTCTGGGCGCAGCACATCGGCGATGGCGATTACGCCCAGCACATTACCCGTGCCGTCGTCATTTATCTTTGCCACAATTACCGCAGTCTTGCCTTCGTCTTGCAGTTCGGCCATGCGCGTTTTGGCCGCATCCATGCCGGTCATGCGCAGGTCATCAAACATCGGAATGTTCCCAATGCGCAGATCCAACCCGTTGCGAAATTCCACGCGCCCGCTTACGCCGCGCCCCAGCGTAGACTTAAACCCGCTTACTTGCAGCAAATGCAGGTTGCGGGCTTTCGCGGCGGCCACAATCGCCATCCCCAGCGGATGCTCCGATTTGGCTTCCAGCGCGGCGGCCAGCGCCAGCAAGATGTTTTCATTGGATGCCGATTGCTCATCTGGCGCAGCCTGATCCACAAACAGCGGGATGACCTTCACGTCGGTCACGGTGGGCTTGCCCTCGGTGAGGGTGCCGGTTTTGTCAAAGCACACCACCTTGATGTTGGCTGCTTCTTCCAAATATGCCCCGCCCTTGAACAAAATCCCGCGCCGCGCCCCGTTGGCGATGGCCGACAAAATGGATGCGGGCGTGCTGATGACCAACGCGCACGGCGATGCGCCCACCATCACCGTCATGGCGCGGTAAAACGAATCGTGAAAACTCGTGTTAAACAAAAGTTGCGGGACGACAATTAGCAAAAGCGTGAAGACGATCACGCCCATCGCGTAATATTGCTCAAACTTGTCCAACATGCGCTGGGTGTGCGCCTTTTGCCCTTGCGCCGTCTCCACCATTTTGATCAACCGCGCAATCGTAGAATCTGCCGCAAGCTGGGTCACGCGCACTTCCAGCCCGCCGCTTTGGTTGATGGTGCTTGCAAAGACTTTGTCGCCAACTTTGCGCGTCACGGGCATAGATTCACCCGTCACCGCGGCTTGATCAACGGCGCTCTCGCCCTCAATCACAACGCCATCCATTGGAATGCGCTCGCCGGGGCGCACAATAATTTGGTCGCCCACAACCAGTTGTTCGATGGGTAACACGACGGTTTTGTCACCGCGCCGAGTCAGGGCTTCGCGCGGGCGCAGCTTCATCAACGATTTGATGGCGTCGCGCGAGCGGCCAATGGCATATGTTTGGAGAACATTGGAGAGCGAGAACAAAAACAGCAGCATGGCGCCTTCAAAAATGGCCCCAATGCTGGCCGCGCCCAACGCCGCGAGGATCATCAGCAGGTCAATTTCAACCGTGTGCTCTTTGAGCGCCTCTATGCTTGCTTTCAACCCAAACGCGCCGCCGCCAATAAACGAAATGGCGAACAAAATATGCGAAAGCGTATCGTAATTGCCAAGACGCTCCGCGATCCCTCCGGCGATCATAAACACGAAACACACAACCACGCCCACCACCGCCAGGCGGTCTTCGCTTAGCCAGGACGATGTGTTTGTTTCGGTGTTGTTTTCGATGTTTCCCACGGATGACTGCGTTGCCTGCGCTTCCAAATTGATTCCTCCAGCAAGTTAACCCACGCCCCGGATTCAATGCAGGCGCGTGAATTTGTTTTTATCAATGCAAAATAAATTTTACACCGATTAAAAATGAAGAAACCCTCTTGTTAATTATCTTTTCAGGGGATGTTCGGGTTTTGCCCCGAACGGGCAGCCGTCATCTTTTACTCTTTCATTTCGTGGCGTTTTTTTACATGGGCGGTGGCGGGGCCATCCACCGGAATGCCCAACCCTTTGGCGCGAAGGGCCGCGGCGCAGGCAACGGGCACAAGGCCGCTCACATCGCCGCCCAGCGCGGCCACCTCGCGCACCAGCGTGCCGCTTAGGAAGTGGTGCGGCGCGTTAGCGAACAGACACACAATATCCACCTCGCCGGCCAGCCAGTGATTGGTCTGCGCCATTTGCAGCTCAAAGTCAAAATCCACGCTGTTTCGCAGGCCGCGCACAATTACCTTTGCGCCAACCTGCTGGGCATACGCCACCGTCAGGCCAGAGTAGCCGCGCACTTCCGCGCGGGCCCCATCGGGCAGCGTGTCTAGCGCGGCGCGGGCCAGGGCCACCCGTTCATCAAAGGTGAACAGCAGTTTATTGGCGGGCAGGTCATACACACCCACAATCACGCGGTCAAACAGCGCCAGGCTGCGCCGCGCAATATCCAAATGCCCGTTGTGCATCGGGTCAAACGTGCCGGGGTAAAGGGCGGTGATCATATTTTGAAGGGTGAAGAGTGAAACTTGACGAGAGACGGAAGACGGAGGACGGTTTCGCAATGGCTTACGTCCGTCTCCCGTCTCTCGTCTTCGGTCAATCATCTAGCTTGCATCGCCTCGGCTTTCACGCGCCGCCCAGAAGGCATCCACTTTGTCGGAGAGAAGTTTGTGCTCCGGCGCGCTCAAGTCGGCATCGCGGGCAAAGATTTTTTGCGCCTGGTCGCGGGCCATCGCCAGCAAATCCTGATCGCCAATGCTCACCAGCTTTAGCTCCGGGTCGCCGCTTTGGCGCGTGCCAAAAAACTCGCCGGGGCCGCGCAGCTTCAAGTCAATCTCGGCCAGCTTAAAGCCATCGGTGGTGCTTACGATGGCCTGCAAACGCTCCTCGGCCACGTCCGAGGTGGCATCGGCCAAAAGCAAACAATAGCTCTTAAATTGGCCGCGCCCAACCCGCCCGCGGAATTGATGCAGCTGCGAAAGGCCGAAGCGGTTCGCGCCTTCAATCATCATCACCGTGGCGTTGGGAATATCTATGCCCACTTCCACCACGCTGGTGGACACAAGGATGTGATACTCGCCATCCTTGAATTTGCGCATCACCTCTTCCTTGTCATCGGGCTTCATCCGCCCATGCAAAAGCCCCAGCTTGAGGTTGGGGAAGACTTCTTTTTGCAGGCGGGCGTGTTCCTCAACGGCGGCCTTGGCCTCCACTTTCTCACTTTCTTCCACCAGCGGGCAAATCACAAACGCCTGCCGCCCTTTCGCAATTTCCGAGCGCACAAACGAATAGGCGCGTTCGCGTTCGGGCGGGCTGACCCAATGGGTTTCAATGGGCTGGCGGCCCGGCGGCATCTCATCCAAAACCGTGTTGTCCAAATCGCCGTACATGGTCAGGGCCAGCGTGCGGGGGATGGGTGTCGCGGTCATCACGAGGGTGTGCGGGTTGGCCCGGCTGTTTTCAGCCGCCGCTCCCTTCTCTCGCAGAGCCTTGCGCTGTTCCACGCCAAAGCGATGCTGTTCATCCACCACCACCAAACCCAAATTCGCAAAGTTCACGCCCTCTTGAATGAGCGCGTGCGTGCCAATGGCGATGGCCGCCGCGCCGCTGGCAAGCTCATCGTAAATGACGCGCTTCTCGCTGGCTTTCACGCTGCCAGTCAGCAGGCGCAGTTGCACTGGGGCGATGGCTTTTGCGGCGGCGAAGGCGTCGAACAACTTCTTAAGATTATTGAAGTGCTGTTCTGCCAATATCTCGGTTAGGGCCATCAGGGCAGACTGAGCGCCCACGTTGGCCGCGAGCGCCATCGCCAAAGCGGCCACCACCGTTTTGCCGCTGCCCACATCGCCTTGCAACAAACGGTGCATGGCGATGGGTTCTCGCATGTCATTAAATATCTGGCCGATGGCGCGGCGTTGCGCCCCGGTGAGCGCATACGGCAGCGCGGCGATCAGCCTGTCTAGCGTTGGCACGCCCACCTGCAAAGGTTGGGCGGGTTCGCCGCGCCACACCTGGCGTTGTTTGAGCACCGCCATTTGCAGCACGAATAACTCATCAAACGCCAGCCTGCGCCGCGCAGATTCTTGCGTGTTGGGGTTGCGCGGCCAATGAATCTCGTGCAACGCATCNNAATCACGCGGCGCACCAGCAGCGGTTGCAACCCTTCGGTCATGCGGTACACCGGCACAATGTTGCCGCCGCTGATCCAGTCTTTTTCTGCCGGTTCGTAGGTGGGATTTTGAAAAGTGATGCGCCCCAAATACTCGGTCACCTTGCCACTAATCACGATCTCGCGGCCAATGGTGAACTGGCGCAGCATGTTGTCCACAAATCGCTCGCTGGTAAACCACGAGCATTCCATCATCCCGCTGGCATCTTCAATCCCCACGCGGATGATATACATGCCGGTTTTTGTTTTTTGCTTGCGGGCGCTGTTTACTTTGGCCAATATCGTGACCTGTTCGCCGTACTCAAGCTGGTTGATTGTTTTGAGGGCGCTGTAATCGTCGTAGCGTGCTGGGAAGAAATACAGCAGGTCGCGGATNNGGTCGCGGATGGTTTTGACGCCCAGCTTCTCAAACCGCGCGGCGTTAAAGTCGCCAATCCCCGCAATTTTTGTGATGGGCGCGTCCAGGCCAACGCTGTTAAAGGCGGGAGCTTGGGGGCTGGGGGTTCGGGTTTGCTGGGTGATGGGTTCACGCGCGGGCCGGCGCTCTTCGCGCGGGCGGGTTTCGCGTTCGGGCGCGGGCCTGCTCGCTTCCTCCTGAGATGAGGTGGGCGTGGGCGCGGGAAGATTTTGCAGTTTTGCAATCAGCGCGGTGTGCGCCGCGCGGCGGTCATCGGTCTCGGTCAGGGCGCTGTATGCGCGCATGTCACCGGCCACCGCCTCGGCCCACTCTGGGCTGATGTTGTTCTTGGCCGCATCGGCCAGCCATGCCCCGCTAAACGAGGCGAGGCCCTTTGTTACCGCGCGATCCTGGCAACCCATTTGCATTTCGAGCTTGAGGATACGGGCGAGTTTGTCTGTCGCTGGATTTGGCATGTTGAAGTGAGGATTATAGTGGGTGGGGGATATAGTTTTTTGGCTCATATCCTAAAAAGCCAGACTGAGGAAAAATGAGAGTGCTTTACATTTTTCTCTTTCACCGCCCAGTCGCCGATACGCGGAATCCATCAACCTCGCAGGTTGGCCTGCGAGATTTTAATTTAGAGCCTAAGCGTCCACACAGGCGCGATTTCAATCGCTTTTAGCCAATCAGCCTCTCTCTCGAATCTCCTGCTTCAACCGGGTGAGCACGCGGTTCACCACATCGCGCATGGGGCCGGGCAGGGTGCAGCCCGCAGCCGCAGGATGTCCGCCGCCGCCAAACTCCAGCGCCACCTGAGACACATCGTAACCGGGCGCGGCGCGAAAGCCCACTTCCACGCTGCCATCCGCCAACTCCACAAACGCCGCCGCAATTTTGGCCTCGTTTGCGGTGATGAGCGTGCCCACCAGCCCGGCATCACCGCGATCATCGGTGTTGCCCGCCGCGGCGCGCAGCTTGCGCGTCAGGCGGGTATACACAATGCCTTCCGGGGTCGCCTCGGCTGCCGCAATGCCCGCGCCCAAAAACTTTATTTGGTCGAGGGGGCGCAAAACCAGCGCGTTGCGTGTGATGTCTGTTAGCGATGCCCCCGCATTCATCAGCTCCATCGCCGCTGCCAGTGTACTGGGCGTGGTGTTGCTGGTGCGGAACGCCAGCGTGTCGGTGATGATGCCGGTCAGCAAGGCCACGGCGATATCGGGCGTAATTGGCGCGTTCAGCCGGTGAATCAGTTTGAGGATGATCTCGGCAGAAGAGGCCGCTTGCGGATCCACCACGTTCACCGTGCCAAACTGGGTGTTGGTGATGTGATGGTCAAACACCACCATGTTCAAATTGCCGTGCTGGGCGGGCATAAACGCCGTGCCCAGCCGCTGCAAATCGCTGCTGTCAATCGAAACGATCAAATCAAAATTGCCTGTTGGCGATTGTTTGAAATCCTTCACGCCCGCCAGATAATCAAACCGCGAGTGCGGGCGATCCTGACTGGCGATGGTAACCACTTTGCCCATTCCACGCAAAGCATGGGCAAAAGCCAGTGTGCTGCCAATGGCGTCCCCGTCTGGTGCGAGGTGTGTGATCGCCAAAATGCGATCTGCCCGTCGCAAATATCCCTCGGCCTGCTGCCACGCCTGATTACTCATTGAATTACAAATTACAAATTACGAGTTTTGAGTAGAGTCTGTGTTCTTCGGCTCTTGATTCATCATTCGCAATTCGTCATTTTTCTTTACTTCGTCCAGCACTCTGGACATGTGATCGCCGTATGCCAGCGAAGGATCGTAATGAAAAGACAGCTCTGGGGTGTGGCGTGTGCGCAAGGTTTGGCCCAGCTCGTGGCGCAGCCAACCCGCCGCGCTATCCAGCCCGCGGGCGGCTTGCTCGCGTTCTTTCTCATCCCCAATCATGCTCCAAAACACTTTGGCGTAGCGCGTGTCATCCGAAAGCTCCACATCCGTCACGGTCACGCCCACCACGCGCGGGTCGGCAATTTTGCGCTCAATCAGCGTCACAATGTGCGAACGGATCAGCTCGCCAATGCGCTTCTCGTATTTCTTGCTCATATCACATCAAGCGCCCGGAGCGGTCAGCCGAACTTGTTCGGACGCGCTCCGGGCGCTAAAGCGTTACTCCACTTTCTTCTCTTCGGTGATCACGCACTCAATCACATCGCCCACCTTGATGTCGGTAAAGTCCTCCCGGCTGATGCCGCACTCGTAGCCCTGCTTCACCTCTTTCACATCCTCGGTCAGGCGTTTGAGCGAATCAATCGTGGCCTCGGCCACTTTCTCGCCCGCGCGTATCACGCGCCCCTTGGCCCCGCGCTGGATGAGACCCGTGCGCACAACAGAACCGGCGATGGTTCCCACCTTGGGAATGCGGAACACCTGCTTCACTTCCGCCGCGCCCAGCACGCGCTCCACCATCTTTGGCCCAAGCATGCCCTTCATCGCTTTTTCCACATCGTCAATCAGGTTATAGATGACGTTGTAGCTGCGCACATCCACGCCGTTGTTCTCGGCCTTGCAGCGGGCGCTGGTGTCCATGTTCACCTCAAACCCCAGCATCACCGCGCCAGAAGCAATCGCCAGGTCCACATCCGATTCAGAAATGGTGCCCACGCCCTGATAAATGATGTCCAGCCGCACCTCGTTATCCTCGGTGTTCAGCTTGTTCAATGATTCAATGATTGGCGGCAGCGAACCCTGGTTGTCAGACTTCACCATCAACACCAGCTTCTTGCTTTGCCCGGCCTTGGCCTGCGCAAAATATTCTTCCAGCGTGGTGGCGCGGCTGGGTGTGCCCTCGCGCTGAATCACGCCCCGGTTCAACATGCGCTGCGCCACAATGGCCCGCGCCGTTCGGTCATCCTCGACCACCTCAAACGTGTCGCCTGCACGAGGCACATCCGACATGCCGGTGATGCTGACCGGGATGGACGGCCCCGCCTTTTTAATGCGATGGCCGCGGAAATCAAACATCGCGCGGATGCGGCCAGAAACAAGCCCGGCCACAAACGCATCGCCCACATTGAGCGACCCGTTTTGAATGAGCACCGTGGCTTTTGCGCCCTCGCGCTTGTCCAGTTGGCTCTCAATAATCGTGCCGATGGCCGGCCGGTTGGAGTTGGCTTTGATCGTGTCCAGCGACTCGGCGATGAGCAACACGCCTTCCAGCAAGTCCTCAATTCCTTTGCGCTGTTTGGCCGAGACCGGCACAATCATCGTGTCTCCGCCCCAGTCATCCGGCTGAAGCCCAGCCTCGGAAAGCTGCTGCTTCACGTAATCTGGGTTGGCGTTGGCCTTGTCCACCTTGTTCATGGCCACAATGATGGGAACCTGGGCGGCTTTGGCGTGCGCGATGGCCTCTTTTGTCTGAGGCATCACGCCGTCATCTGCGGCCACAACCAAAATTGCCACATCGGTCACATGCGCCCCGCGCGCCCGCATGGCGGTGAACGCCTCGTGGCCGGGTGTGTCCAAAAAGGTGATCTTTCTGCCGTGCAGATCCACCTGATACGCGCCAATATGCTGGGTGATGCCGCCCGCCTCGCCGCCGGCCACATCGGTCTTGCGAATCGCGTCCAGCAACGACGTCTTGCCGTGGTCTACGTGCCCCATCACCGTTACGATTGGCGCGCGCGTCTCGGTCATCTCCGCGCCTTCCTTGGCCAAAATCTTTTGTTTCAGCGTCACCAGTTTGGGTGATGGCTGTCCGGTGACCTGGTCAATAATAACCGTGTCATCCAGCGTATCAACCACCACTTCCTTTTGTTTGGCCTCGTATCCAAACGGCTCAACCACAATCGCCGCAGTGATAAAATCCAGCGCCTGGTTGATGTTCGCCATCACGCCGTTGTTCATCAACTCACGAATCAGGTTGATGGGCGTGGCATGAATCAATGTCGCCAAATCGCGCACAGTGATGGTGTCTGGCAATTCAATCTTCTGTTTCTCGCGGGGTTTTTCTGGCACAATTGGCCGAGACGGGCGCGGCCCGCCACCCTGCCCGGGCGGGCGAGGGCCGCCGCCAGAGCGCGGTCTGTTGCCGCCGCCGCCGTGATGCGATCTGTTTCCGCCACCGCCACCGCCAGGACGATATCCCCCGCCACCGCCAGAATTAGGCCGTGAAGACCCGCCTCCGCCGGTGCGGGGTGGGGTTTGCCCGCCACCCGCTGGCGCGCCGCTGGGGGCTGCCCCCGCGCCTTGCGCTGGCCGGGTGGCCGGAGAATCTTTTGTAACAATTGCCATACACACCTCCACAAAAAAACAACGCAGGCCTACCCGACCTGCGTTGCAGCGCGGCATACACACACGCCGCACGAATAAATTGAGCGCAAAGTCAAGTCAGCACATGACGTTAATCTGCTTAAAAAAGCCGGTTAAAACCAGATGTGGCGCAAAACTTTTCATGCGCCGCCTGTCTGGGTCGAATTCTCGAACTGCTTAAAAAACACCAAAATCGCTTCACAATCTTCTGGCGGAATTGGGCGCTCAAACTCCGCCTGCAATTTCTTGTGCCGAATGGCCGCCTCTGCCGCCGTGTAGCTTTTTGAAAGATACGCGCCACGGCTGCCGCCGCGCTTGCCGGTTGGATCCACACTCACATGCCCGTCCTCAGCGCAAATCAGGCGAACCATCTCTCGCTTTGGGAACTTTTGCCCCGTGCCAATGCACGTCCGCATGGGCACATGCTTTACCTTGCCCGTCACTGGTCACTCACATAGGCCAAGGCATCTTGCGAATGCCTTCACCTTGAATAAAACTAATCCTCTTCGTCAAACTCGCCGGGGCGGCCTTTGCGGGCGCGCTGCGGCACCATTCTGCCAAGTTCTTCATCGTATATTAGCACAGGGCCTTTGGCTTTGCCTTTCACTGCGCCCTTTTTCTTGCCTTTCTTGGCGCCGCCAACAGATGGAGTCGCGTCCTCATCATCGTCTTCTTCCTCTTCAGACATCGCGTCGCGGAAGATTTCTTCTGGCGTGCGGGTATCCACCTCTTCCACCGGCTCCGGCTCTGGCGCGGCCACCGGGGTGGTGATGGAAACCGCTTCTGCCTGCGGCTTTTCTGGCGCGATGGAAACCGCGCTCGGCGTGGTGACCATTTGCCCCACCAATTTATCCAGCGCCAGCTTTACCTCGCCCATGGCGCGGGGGCCAATGCCTTCAATGGCCAGCAAACCTTCATCGCCGCGGGCGTTTTGCTCCAACAACTGGCCCACGCTGGTCACCCCTGCGGCCACAATGTGCTGGGCCACGCGCGGAGAAAGCTCCAGCGATTCAATTGGCATGGCGTAGGCCGCCTGGGGTATTGCGGCGATGGCCGCCTGGCGGGCTTCGCGGCGCTCAATGGCCTGCGCGCCCGGCGCAAATTCCGCCGCCCGCTCTTGAACAGCGTTGGCGTGGGTGGTGGCGGCAAACACAGCTTCCACCACTCTTTTGACGGCCGGGAATTCATCGCCGGTAAGCGGCGTGACTTGCGCGCCTTGCCGCACCAGTAATTCCTTCATCATTGGCACCAGCGCAACCACCTCTGGCCCAGCCGCAGCGCGAATGGCGTCATTTTCTTGCAGCTTGTTCACGCTGTCTCGCAGGGCTTCGTTGCTGCTCTTGATGTCTATGTGCCAGCCGGTCAGCCGCGCCGCGAGGCGGGCGTTTTGCCCTTCGCGCCCAATCGCCAGAGAAAGCTGGTCATCGGGCACAATCACGGTTGCGTTCTTGGTGTCTTTGCCGTTTGGCGGAATATAAACCGACATGACTTTTGCCGGGCTGAGCGATTTGGTGATAAATGCCACCGGGTCCTCGCTCCACTCAATCACGTCAATTTTTTCGTTGTGCAGCTCGTTAACAATGGTTTGGATGCGCGCCCCGCGCTGGCCCACGCACGCGCCCACCGGGTCAATGTTTGGCTGGGTGGCGAACACCGCCACCTTGGAGCGCGACCCCGGCTCGCGGGCAATCGCCTTGATCTCCACCAGCCCCTTCTCAATTTCGGGCACTTCAATTTCCAGCAGGCGGCTGAGCATTTTTTTGCTGGTGCGCGAAAGCATGATCTGCGGGCCGCGCGCGTTGCGCTTCACCTCAACCACATACGCCCGCACCCGCGCCTGGTTGTCGTAGCGCTCGCCGGGGATCTGGTCCTTTTTGCTGAGGATGCCTTCCACGCGCCCAAGGTCCAGCACCAGCCCGGCTGGGGATTGCGATTGGACCATGCCGCTCACAATTTCGCCCTCGCGCTCTGCAAACTGGTTGTATTGAAAGTCTTTTTCGGCCTCGCGCAGCTTTTGCACAATCATTTGCTTGGCGTTTTGCGCGGCAATGCGGCCAAAGTCTTTCAGGGTCACGTCAATCAGCAACACATCGCCCAGTTCGGCATCGGCTTTGTTTTGGCGGGCTTCTTCCAGGGTGACCTCTGTGCGGTCATCCAGAATTTCTTCCACCACTTCTTTTTCGACAAAGATGCGCATATCGCCAGTTTCAATGTCTACCTTGGCGGCAACGTTCTGGCTGCTCATCACAGTTGCGTTTTTGCGGTACGACTGTATCAGCGCAGATTCAAGAACCTGCGTGATAATTTCGCGGGGCAGGTTACGCTCCGCGCCGATTTGGTTTAGCGCTAATGCAAATTCGCTCTTCATGTTTATTCTAGCCTCGCATGGCTCAGAGAAAAAGAAAAGTGGGTGTTTTATACCCACTTTCTGCCCAGCCAATTGATGAAAGTAACCCTATTTTACCAGCCGGGGCAATTCTTGTCAAAAATTAAGAAAGTTTCACTAACGCGCGGGTTTTGCTAACCCAGCGCGGCTTTGGCCGCAGCCAAAACTTCCTCGTAATGAGGCTCATCGCCCAGCTTGGGCATGTATGCGGCGTACACCAGCTTGCCCTGCGGGTCTACCACAAACACCGCCCGGCGATGAAACCGGCGCTCTTTGATCAGCGTGCCGTATTTCACGCCAAAGTCGCCATCCACCACATCCGAGACTGTGTGCACCCGGTCAATTCCCTGCGCCCCGCACCATTCTTTTTGGCGAAAGGGAAAATCGGTGCTGATGGTGTAAATCACAATGTTGGGGTCCAGCTTGCTGGCTTCCTCATTAAAGCGGCGGGTTTCGCGGGCGCACACGCTGGTATCCAGCGATGGCACCGCCGCCAAAATGCGCACCTTGCCCGCGCTGGCGGCCAGCACATCCACCGGCGTCCAATCGTTGGCGCTGGCGATGAACGCCGGGGCGGCCTCGCCCACTTTCACGTCGTTGCCAATCACGGTGGCAGGCTTGCCGCCTACTTCAATTACGCCGCGGCGTTCCGCGGGCGGGTTGGTTGCTTGTGTCATGTTTCGTCTTTCCTTTTATAAAACAAATTGCAAAATAAACTCAATCGCGCTCTTTCAAGGCGCGATCAATCTCGCGCTGTGCATCGCGTTTGGCGGTGGTGGCGCGTTTGTCGTAGTTCTTCTTTCCGCGGGCCAGGGCCACCTCAATTTTTGCGCGGCCTTTTTTGAGATACATTTTGGTCACCACCGCCGTGTAGCCCTTGCGAGAAACCTCGGTGTCAATTTCGTCAATCTCTTTTTTGTGCAAAAGCAGGCGGCGCTCGCGCAGCGGGTTGGCGTGCGCGTCAAAGCCCTTGGAAAAATCATACGGCGAGATGGTGGCATTGATCAGCCACGCCTCGCCGCCGCGCACCAGCACAAAGGCGTCGCGCAGGTCGGCCTTGCCCATCCGCACCGATTTAATCTCGCCGCCTGTCAGCGCAATGCCCGCCTCAAATCGCTCGCCCAGCTCGTAATCGAACCCGGCGCGGCGGTTGGAAGCCACAATTTTGATGGCAGCATCTTTATCTGTCATAAGGATATTTTAGATGACCCTTGCCGCCCAGCCGGCCCTTTCCTCATCCATTCAAATACCGCCGCACGGTCTCGGCCAGCACCGCCGCGCCAGTAGACAAAATAGATTCGTCAATATCAAAATCCGGGTGGTGATGGGGCCGGGGCTTGTCGCCGATGGCCGCCCCAATGTTGATAAACCCGCCTTTGGCTTTTTGCGCCATGTAGGCAAAATCCTCGCCCGCCATCATCGGGATGGCCGTTTCAACATGATCCTTGCCCACCAGTTCTTCGGCCACGCCGCGAATATACCGGGCGCTCTCCGCATCGTTCACCGTTGGCGGGTAGCCATACGGGTGCTCCAGCGTGAAATCACCGCCCAGCGTTCGGGCGATTGAGAACGCATCCACCAGCCCCTTGTGCAAAATGGCGCGGGTTTCCTCGTCAAACGAGCGAATCGTGCCGGTCAGATCCACCTTCATGGGGATGACGTTTGGCGCGGTTCCGGCGTTAATTTGCCCCACCGTGATCACGGCCATCTTCACCGGGTCCAACCGGCGCGGGATCACGCCGTAAATGGCGGGCAACACCTGCGAGGTCAGCCAGATTGGGTCTAGCGCGCGGTGCGGGAACGCGCCATGCCCGCCCATGCCCATGATTGACCCACGGAAAGAATCTGCCGCCGCGGTGATGGCTCCCTCGCCAACTGAAATCACGCCGGGGGTCTCGCCGCTGCCCACGTGCAAACCCCACACCCGTTCCACATCATCTAGCACGCCCTCTTGTGTCATGAGCAGGCCGCCGCTTTTGTCTTCCGCGCCGCCTTCTTCGGAGGGCTGAAACAAAAGTTTGACCGTGCCGTGCAATGGCTCTTTGGACAAAAGTTCGGCCACGCCCATCAAGATAGCGGTGTGCGCATCGTGGCCGCAGGCGTGCATCACGCCCGCCGTGCGCGAGCGATACGCCTTGTCTTCGTTGTTTTCCTGAATTGGCAACGCGTCCATGTCTGCGCGCAAAGCGACGATTGGGCCGTTGCCATCACCCAGCACCGCCACCACGCCGGTTTTTGCCACCCCGCGCTGGTGCTCAATCCCCAACGATGTCAAATGATCCGAGACATACTGGCTGGTTTTGACTTCCTCAAATCCCATTTCTGGGTTTTGGTGGATGTGGCGGCGAAAGAGCACGAGTTTGGGTTGTAGTTCGCGGGCGCGGTCTAGCATGATTTTTCTCCTTGTGATGAAAGGTGATGAAAGCGCATTATCGCCCATTGCGGAAGGGAGATAGGGGTTAGGGGGATAGAGGCTGAGGGCTGAGCTACGTTTTTTGCAATGCGTTACGCAAAGCAGACAGTTATTTGGCAAGAGCATCAATTTGCGCCAGGATTTTTGTGCTTTTTTTGGGGGTCGCCAAACTGGCGATGTTGCGCGATCAAGCACTGCGTCTCCAGTTCGGCTAAAGAGCCGCGCGCCACCGAGACAAAATGCAGATATTCCTTTGTGCTTTCTCGTGTGTGGCCTTCGGCGATATTTGAAGGAATAGATACCGCAGCTCGCCGCATTTGATTTGTTAATCCAAAAATTTCGTCTTTGGTGAACGCGCTCGTCAAATCATAAATCGCGTTCACTAACTCCATCCCCTAATCCCCCTTAAACCGCAGCAACCTCATCCCATTTAGCGTGACCAGCAACGAGACGCCCATGTCGGCCAGAACAGCCATCCACATGCTGCCCAACCCCGCCAGCGCCAGCCCAAAGAACACAATTTTTATGCCAATGCTGACTGCCACGTTAAATTTGATGGTGCGCAGGGTGGCGCGCGCCAGCCGCAAGGCAAAGGGCAGTTTGCTCAGGTCATCTTGCATCAAAACCACATCGGCGGTTTCAATGGCCTGCGCCGTGCCGCCGCGCCCCATCGCGATGCCCACATCGGCGGCGGCCAGCGCGGGCGCGTCGTTCACGCCATCGCCAATCATGGCGACCTTGCCATTTTGTTTTAGCGCATGAATCACATCCAGCTTGTGTTCGGGCAGCAACTCCGCGCGGAATTCATCAAGCCCCAGTTTTTGCGCAATGTTCTTCGCCGCGCCCGCGTTGTCGCCGGTGAGCATGACCAGCCGCGCCACGCCATCGCGTTTGAGCGCCGCGAGCGCTTGCACGCTGCTTTCGCGCGGGGCATCGGCCACACTGATATACCCGGCAAAGCGGTTATCCACGCCCACCATGAGCGGCGTTTCGCCCTGCGCAGAAAAGTCGTTCACCTCGGCGCACACCTGCGCATCGTGCGGCAAGTTGGCCTCAAAATAAGCGTGGCTGCCGATGAGCGCCCGGCGGCCCGCGACTACGCCGGTCAGACCTTTGCCGCTCATCGCCACAACCGCCTCGGCTGGGGCGTAGGCGCTGTCTAGCTGGCGTTCACGCGCAGCATCCAGCACGGCCCGCGCCAGCGGGTGCGAGCTGCGCCGTTCCAGCGCCGAGGCCATCGCCAAAAGGTCATCGCAAGCCGGGCAGATATCAGACACAGAATTTGCGATTGAAATCGCGCCTTGCGGGCTTTCAGCCGAGCGTCGGCCTGCGCCGACGCCCATCGTCCGCGAAGGCGGACGGTCAGCCGCAGGCTCAACAGGCGCGATTTCAATCGCCCGGCCACCCATGACATGCCCCTCGCCCGCGCACTGCGCAGAATGCACGCGCACCACGCGCGGCTGGCCTTCGGTCAGGGTGCCGGTTTTGTCAAAGGCGATGGCGCTCACGGCGCTCAGCGTCTCCAAACTTGCGCCGCCTTTGAGCAGCACGCCATTTTTTGCGGCGTTGCTGATGGCGCTGATGAGCGCCACCGGCGTGCTGATGACCAGCGCGCACGGGCAAGCCACAACCAACAACTCCAAAGCGCGGTATAGCCAGCCTTGCTCATTGGCCGATGGATTCCAGAACGGCGCGCCAAACAGAACCGGCGGCACAAACGCCACCAGCGCGGCCATCACCACTACCAGCGGCGTGTAAATTCTGGCAAACCGATCCACCAGCTTTTGCGCCGGGGCGCGCTGCTCCTGCGCCTCCTCCACCATTTTGATGATGCGCGAGATGGTGTTGTCTTTGGCCAGCCGCGTAATTTCAACTTCAATTGCGCCATCGCCATTGATGCTCCCGGCGTAGACATCCTCGCCCGCGCGTTTGGGCACGGGCATGCTCTCGCCGGTGATGGCGGCCTGGCTGACTTGGGTCTCGCCTTTGAGCAGGCGGCCATCCATCGCAATTTTCTCGCCCGGGTTCACAATCATCCTCTCGCCCACGCGCAAATCGTCCACGCTCACCAGTTGTTCTTCCACGCCGCAAAACGGGCACGGCCCGCCGGTGTAGCCATTTTGGCCGAGGTGTTCTTTGCAATCCACGCATTCGCGCAAAACAACGGCTTGGCGCGGGGCCACTTCCATCAAACTGCGGATGGCGTTGCGCGAGCGCTCGGCGGTATAGCCCTCCAGCGCCTCGCCCAGCGCGAACAACACCATCACCAGCCCGGCTTCTTCAAACGCGCCTATGGCCACCGCGCCAATCGCGGCAATGGTCATGAGCAAGTTGATGCTGATTTCGTGATTCACGCGCAAGGTTCGCCACGCGCCCCGCGCCACCGGCCAGCCCGCCACGGCCAGCGCCGCCAGCGAAAGAATTTTGACCGGCGCGGAGGAAACCGTCACGCCAAACAGCGGCAACACCTCACCCACGATCAGGCCGGGGATGATGAGCGCGAGGCCGAGCAGGGCCAGCGTTGTGTTTTGGCGTTGCAACAAATACGCAAAAAATCCCATCACACCCGTTTTTGTTTGGGCCGATGGCGCTTGAGCGGGCGCGGTGCCATCATCTAAAGCAGCGTCATAGCCAAGCTGGCGCACCCGCGCGATCACATCTTGCTCGCTGGCCGCGCCGCTCACGCGCAGCTTGGCCGTGCCGTATGTGAGGGCGCACTGGTCCACATTGGGCATTCCAGCCACCCCGCGCTCAATGGACATCGCGCAGTTCGCACAATCCATCCCAGTAACGGTGAAGACTTTTTCGGTGTCGCTCATTGATGAGTATTGTATGGGCTGGGGCCGCACACTCCCATGTCTGACACAAAATCAATTTAGGCAAATTGGCGCAATCCAAACGAGTAAACCTATAAATCTTGCAATCCCGACGGGGTTGGCTTATATTGGAAATATAATCGCAATATGAAAATTCAGCGCGTTTATGTGGACACTTCTGTTATTGGCGGTTGTTTGGATGATGAATTTTCGTTGTGGTCAAAAGGACTGTTTGAGGATTTCCGCAAAGGCAACTACAAAGCTGTCATCTCGGAGATAACAGAAGCCGAAATTCAGACCGCGCCAGAGCCAGTAAGAAATTTGCTGGATGAGTTGCTTGCGCTCAAATCCGAAAAACTACTCCTTACCGATGAGGCCATACAGCTTTCGGACATATATCTGAAACGGCAAATCGTGACCCATAAATTTCAAAGCGATGCTTTGCATATTGCACTGGCAACAATATCTGAATCTGATGTTTTGGTGAGTTGGAATTTTAAGCATATCGTCCATTTGGACAAAATAAGACAATTTAACGCGGTCAACATGGAAAAAGGGTACAGGGCCTTGCAGATTTACAGCCCGCGAGAGGTGACAAAATATGGAAGAGATTAATATCAACGCGGTTGAGATGACACGCCAGATACGGGATCGGATTTATGAACAAACTCGCGGATTTTCAAGCGCGGAATTAATCGCTTTTTACCGTGAGCGGGCAAAAATATTTAACAGCGGCGCTGCAACGCGAAAGCGCAAAATGGCGGTGCATTCTCCTGCGGCGCACAGGCGCAAAAAGAAAATCAAAGTGGCGGCTTGAGGCCGGTCAAGCCTGATGCGAGCATCGCGTTTGCGCATGTGCCGCAATCAGAAACGCGGGTCATTGGTCAGAATGTCAATCAGCGCGTTGGAATCTATGGCCGAAATCATCGCCCGCGCATCTCGTCCCAGTGATCGCGCTTTCGGGGTTTGCTGGCTCGTTTGAGCACGAGCTGCCCGTGCTGCTCCACAAACACTACCGCAGTATTGGGCAGCAAGCCAAAACGCTCGCGGACATCCACAGGGATCACGACCTGACCCCTTGCCCCAATTTTTATCTCTCGCTGGTTATTCATACCTAAAATTTGTCAAATGGCATCTGAGCGCGTTATCAGAGTCTTCATCGCACCGGCTCCTCGCCAGTCACGCGCAAAAGCAAAACGGGGACGCTCACCTTGTCCACCACGCGCGGGGCCACGCTGCCCGACCAAAACGCATCCACCCCCGCTCGGCCATGTGTAGCCATGACGATGAGCGCGGCGGCGCATTTGGCCCGCGCCTCCACAATTTTGGCGGATGGCTCGCCGCGCTCCACCAGAGCCGATGCGCGAATGCCGCGGGCGTTCAGCGCGGCGGCCTTGCCATCCAAATATTTTGCCGCGTTGATGGCGCTCACATCCAGCACGGCGCGGGTGCTGGATGGCAGCATCATCGCGCCGGGGCTGCGCTCGGCAGAGAGGGTGCTGGGTGTGGGCACCACTGTGATGAGTTGCAACGCCGCGCCGCACACCTGCGCCATCTCCGCCGCCACATCCAGCGAATTTTCATAAATTTCCTGGCCGTCCAGCGGCACCAGAATTTTGTCGCAGACAAATGGGGTGATGGGTTGCGTGGCCTGCGCCTTTACCAGCAAAACCGGCGCGCGCCCGCTGTGCAGCACCTGCTGGGCAATGCTCCCCAAAATCGCGCCGCGCATTCCGCTGCGCCCGTGATCGGCCAGCAAAACCAAATCGGCAGATAGCTCATCCACATGCGAGAAGATGCCGCGGGCCACATCGCCGTTAGAGATGGAGTCCACGTGAAAATCTGCCGGGATGCCATCGGCCACACATTGTGCGGCGATGTTTTTCAAATAGGCTTCTGCATCGGCGCGGTTCATCAAGTGCGCCTGCCCGTGAATTGTGGCGGGGGGCGATGGCTCGACCACGTGCAAAAACGTGATTCGCGCCCGCAGCTTTTGCGCAAAGAACCGCGCGGCGGGCAAAATCGCCTCGGCCAGCCGCGAGCCATCCAGCGGAATGAGAAAGTGTTTGAACATGTAATGAATGCTGAATGCTGAAATGGCTGTCAGCGTTTTTTTTCATAACTGGACTTACGCAAAGCCGAGTTAATTCCGTGAAAATGATGAAATAAACCGAAGGTTTAGGCGTAGGGGCGAGGCATGCCTCGCCCCTACCGCGCCATTCCCGGCGTTAAAGGGAGTTTTTGCGTAAGTCTCGTCATAATTCAGAATTTGAAAAGTAGTTGAGCCACCAGAAACAAATTGAGCGCCACGATGAGCGCGGCCACACCGCTGGCGGCGATGGTCGTAATGCGACGGTTGACCAACACGCCCATGATGTCTTTGCGAGAAGTATAGACAACCAGCGGAATGATTGCAAACGGCAGGCCAAAGCTGAGCAACACCTGACTGATGACCAGAGTATCGGTTGGGTTGAGCCGCATCGCGATGACGACAAACGCGGGCAGCATGGTTAGGCCGCGCCGCAGCCAAACAGGAATTTTGCGATGCACAAACCCCTGCATGATGATTTGCCCGGCCATTGTGCCAACGGCAGATGAAGAATACCCCGATGCCAGCAGCGAGATTGCAAACACCACGCTGGCCGCGCTGCCCAGCAATGGCTCCAACGTGCGGTGCGCTTCCTCAATGCTGCCCACCTCGGTGAGACCCGCGCCGTGAAAGGTGGAGGCGGCCATGATTAGCATGGCGGCGTTCACCAGCCCGGCAATCGTCATGGCGATGAGAACATCGGCCACCTCGAAATTGAACAACCGCTTGAGCAGCGCCGGGTCGCGGGTGACGATGCGCCCCTGCGTGAGGCCGGAATGCAAAAAGATCGCGTGCGGCATCACAGTTGCGCCCAAAATGCCGGCCGCCAGCAACACGCTTTCCACGCCATCAAAGCGCGGTTGCACAATCGCGTGGGCGATGGCCGCCCAGTCGGGTTTGTCAATCACCGTTTCGATGAGATACGAAAACGCGATCACGCCCACCATGATGGTGATGGCGACCTCCAGCGGGCGGAAACCGTGCCGCTCCAGCGAGAGAATGGCGAAGGTTAGAAAACCCATCAGCACAGCGGGCAAAAGCAAAGGCGGCAAACCGGTTAGGGCGCCAATCCCATCAAACACGCCGGGGAAGAGCAGATAAATGCCCAGCGCCGCGCCCAAAAATTCGGCCAGATCGGTCGCCATCGCCACCGCTTCCATCAAAATCCACATGGCAAAACCGGCCTGGCGCGGGTAGTGATCGCGCAGCATCTCGGCCAGGTTTTTGCCCGTGGCGATGCCCAGTTTGGCCGAGAGCGTTTGCACCAGCATCGCCATCAGGTTGCTGGCGATGATCACCCAAATGAGCATGTAGCCATACTTTGCGCCGCCCTGAATATTGGTGGCAAAGTTGCCGGGGTCAACATACGCCACCGAGGCGATGAAGGCCGGCCCCAGGAAGGGCAGCAATCGCGCCAGCCAGTTTTTTTTGCTGCGGCCTTCCAGCACTTCCATCGCCGAGCTGATCGTTCCAGAATCTTCAACACGTTCCATGCGCGAAGATTTTAACAGATAATTTTTAGGTGAGACTAAATTTTTGCAGAGAACGGAAGACGGGGGACGGGAGACGGCCCGCCTTCCATCTCCGGCCCCTGCTATGATTTACCCGCTATGAAGTACGCAATAACAGGCATATCGGGGTTTCTTGGCATCAACCTCGTGCGGTATTTACTGAACAAAGGCCACGCGGTGGCCGGATGCGACATCGTTGATTTTGATTACGAAGATTGCAAAGACAAAGTGAGCTTTACCAAAGCCGACATTCGCGATGCGGCGGCGATGGACCGGTGGCTGGCCGCGGAAAAGCCAGACATGGTGGTGCACACGGCGGCGGCGTTGCCCCTCTACAAAAAAGAGGATATTTACTCTACCGACTTGGATGGCACGCGGAATGTGCTGGAGGCGACGCACAAGGCGGGCGCGCAACGCATGATTCATATTTCATCCACCGCGGTGTATGGCATTCCAGATCATCATCCGTTGCTGGAAGATGACCAACTGCACGGGGTGGGGCCATACGGCATTTGCAAAGTGGAGGCCGAGGAAATTTGCAAGCAGTATCGCGCCAAAGGCATGTGCGTGCCAATCATCCGGCCAAAATCGTTTATTGGCCCAGAGCGGCTGGGCGTGTTTGCGCTGTTTTACGATTGGGCGTACACCGGCCACAACTTCCCAATTGTGGGCAATGGCAACAACCCGTATCAATATTTGGATGTGGAAGACTTGTGCGAGGCCATCTACCTGTGCGCCACGCTGCCCTGTGAGAAAACCAACGACACGTTCAACATTGGCGCAAAGGTGTTTGGCACCATGAAGAATGACTTTCAGGCGGTGCTGGATCACGCCGGGCACGGCAAGAAAATCATCCCGTTCCCCATCGCCGGGCTGGCCGTGTTTATTTTGCGCATTTTGGAGGCGTTCAAACTCTCTCCGCTTTACAAATGGGTGTACGAGACGGCTTACAAAGAGTCGTTTGTGGGCATTGAGAAAGCCGAGCGCATTTTGGGCTACGCGCCAAAATTCTCCAACAAAGACGCGCTCATCCGCAACTACGATTGGTATGTGGCGAATCTCTCCAAGTTCAAAGGCCAAAGCGGCGTCTCGCATCGCGTGCCGTGGGATCAGGGCATTTGGAAGATCGTTAAAGCGTTGTTTTAATTGACATGGATGAACAGGATAAACAGAATAAAAAATCCTGAGCATCCCGTTCATCCATGTTAAAAATCTCTTGAACACCGGCATCTACATCCATATCCCGTTTTGCCGGTCGCGGTGCAGCTATTGTGATTTCAATACCTACATTGACCAATCGCATTTGCAAGACCGCTATGTGCGGGCGCTAATTGATGAAATTCGCGCTTGCCAACCCGCCGCCTTTTCAACGTTGTTCTTTGGCGGTGGCACGCCCTCTTTGCTCACGCCCAACCAAATTGGGGGCGTGATCCGCGCCTGCCGTGACCACCTCGGCCTGATTGAAAACGCCGAGGTGACGATGGAGTGCAACCCCGGCACAACAAACCTGGCGTATTTGGATGGAATTCGGGCGAGCGGGGTGAACCGCCTGAGCTTTGGGGCGCAAACGGCCAACGCCAACGAACTGCGGCTTTTGCATCGCGAGCACGAGTGGGGGGATGTGGCCCGCGCCGTGCGCGATTCACGCGCGGCGGGGTTTGACAACCTCAATTTGGATTTGATCTTTGGCCTGCCATATCAATCGCTGGAGTCGTGGCGCGAGACGCTTGAGGCCACGCTGGCGCTGGAGCCGGAGCATCTTTCGCTTTACGCGCTGATTATTGAGCAAGGCACGCCCATGCACGATTGGACGCGCCGCGGCGAGGTGCCTTTCCCCGACCCTGATCTGGCGGCGGACATGTATGAGCTGGCGGAGAAGATGCTCTCTCTTGAGCGCCCGGAGCGCTACTACGACCACTACGAAATCTCTAACTGGTGCAAACCGGGGCGCGAGTGCCAGCACAACTTGATTTATTGGCGCAATGAGCCGTACTTGGGATTGGGCGCCGGGGCGCATGGAAGCGCCATCACCCACCGCGAGTGGCGCGCGCGAAAACCCGCCGAGTATGTGCAACGCGTCGAGCGCGGCGAGAGCACGATTGCCGGGAGCGAGGAGATTGACCCGCGCACCTCGATGGGCGAGACGATGATGGTGGGGTTGCGGCTTTTGCAAGAGGGCGTGACCCACGCCCGGTTTGCCGCGCGGCACGGCGCAGCCATGAAAGATNNCCGAAAGCGAGCGCAAGGGCCTGCTGGTTGTAAACGATGAACGCGCCGTGCTGACTGAGCGCGGGCGTTTCCTCAGCAATCAAGTGTTCAAGCTGTTTGTGTGATTTCACTCTTCGCTCTTCTCCCTTCTTTTGTGGTTGAATACGCGTCATGTCATCGGTGAACATACTTGGCGTGCGGGTGGATGACTGCACTTTTGCCAGCGCGATCGCGCAGGTGGAGGCGTGGCTGGCGCAAGGCGGCGCGTATCAAATCGCTTCGGTCAACCCAGAGTTCATCATGCGGGCGCAAAACGATGAGACGTTTGCCCGCGTCCTTGCCAACACCAACCTTAATGTGCCAGATGGCGTGGGCGCGCTTTGGGCGGCAAAACTGCTTGGCAAACCGCTCACCCAGCGCGTGGGCGGCGCAGATTTGACGATTGAGCTTTGCCGCGCTGCCTCTGCGCATGGCTGGCGCATCTTTTTTTTGGGGGCGCGGGATGGAATTGCCGAACGCGCGGCGGCCTTGCTGGCGGCGCGTTTTCCGGGGATGCAGGTGGCGGGCGCATACGCTGGTTCGCCGCGCCCGGAGGAAGAAGATGACCTTGTGGCGCGGGTTGCGCAGGCGCGGCCCCAGTTGCTGTTTGTGGCGTATGGCGCGCCCGGCCAGGATGTGTGGCTGGCGCGAAATTTGCCGCGCCTTGCCTCATCGCACTCAGCCAGCCCGGCGATTGTGGGCATGGGCGTGGGCGGCACGTTTGATTTTGTGGCGGGCACGCAAAAACGCGCCCCGCTTTGGGTGCAAAACGCCGGGTTCGAGTGGCTTTATCGCCTTATCCGTGAGCCAGGGCGCATTCGGCGGCAGATGGCGCTCCCGCGCTTTGCGGCGCGGGTGATGCTAGAATCCTTGAGAAAATAAAAATTCGGAATTTGGAAATTGCCATTCGTCTTTGCAAGAGATAAATCAGGGTATGTCAGATGCCGCAGCCGCGCCAACCGCGCCACCGCCCGCCGCAGCTTCCTTCTCGCCCGAAGAAGCGATTCTGAAACTGCGCCGCCTGCATTTGTTTGATGACCTTAACCAGGTCGAGTTTAACGAAGTGGCGCATTTGATCAAGTCCAAACAAATTGGGGCAGGTGAAGTGCTGTATGCGCAGGGCGAGCCGCACTGGGCGTTGTATTTGGCCCGCTCTGGGCGGTTGCAAGCCCNNGCCGTGATTGGCGCGGCGGAGGCGGGGCGCATTTTTAACGTTTTGCCGTTCGTCTCGCGCTGCCATGCGCTGGAAACGGTGCAGGCCGAAGTTCCATCGCGGGTGTGGATGATTGAGCACGCCGATTTTGAGGAACACGCCCGCAAAAACCCCGGTTTGATGGGCAAATTGCTGATTAGCGATGACGACGCCCGCAAAATTTTGCGCGGCGACCCGATGTTCGCGCGGCTGAACGAAGCCGAGTTAAACATGCTCACCGGCGCGATTCAGGAAGTGAAACTTGAGAGCCACGCCATCATCTACAAACAAGGTGATTATGAGGGCGGG
>MTKZ01125915.1_pt1 | contig 28873 bp, 24 predicted proteins | sample 1042781 | NCBI WGS metagenome assembly MTKZ01 (sample SAMN06212207, study PRJNA360539) | anaerobic digester metagenome | biome: Wastewater treatment plant; material: sludge; isolation source: anaerobic digester fed with sludge from wastewater treatment plant | place: Denmark: WWTP Viborg ... | reverse complement strand
CGCAGGAGAGTGGAGCCGCATCTCCTTTTCAAGCGTATCCACCGGAAAAGCGAACATCCCGGAGTTCCAGAGGAACTGCCCGCTGCCGATCATCCTCGCGGCGGCTTCCGAATCCGGTTTTTCCCTGAACGACCTGACCCTGTAACCTTCGCCTGCCTCCTCACCCTTCTCGATATAGCCGTAGCCGGTCGCAGGATATGTTGGCTGGATACCGATGAGCCCGAACCCCCCGTTCTTTTTGGCTAGGCCCGCCAGCGTGAGGAAACGCTCGCGGAACTTGTCCGTTTCCGGAATGGAGTGGTCCGCAGGCAGAACGATCAGGACGGAGTCGCCTCCCAGTTTCTTCCTGACATAGGCTCCCGCGAGAGCCACGGCCGGCGCGGTATTCCTCGCGCAGGGCTCCCTCAGAAGCTCCACTCCCTCTCTTTCGCAGAACGGAAGGATCTTTTCCGCGGCGACCGTGAAAACGACTTCGGGAGAAAGCGCCAGTGCCCTCCTGACCGCCTCGTCATAGAGCGATCCCGTCTCCCCCAACCGGACGAAAGGTTTCGGCATGCCAGGATGGCTGAGGGGCCAAAGCCTGGTCCCGGATCCCCCTGCGAGGATCGCGACGCCCAGCTTCACATTATTCACACTATTAGCGTTTTTCATTTTTTAAAGCTCCGCTTTTGAAAGGTTGTTCTTATGTAACAGGGTCAGGCCAGAAGGGCTTCGTCGGCCTCCAGCGCGACCTCTCTTCCGAAGTAATCGAGAAGGAGCCTCACGCGCTCCTTTTCCGGCAGCCAATCGGTAACGACCGCCCTTAACCCGGCAAATGAGCCTGAGCAGATCTTAACCACATCGCCCTTCCTGAAGCGCTGCGGCCTTTCGAGCTCGATGACGCCGGCGGGCGATTCCATGTCCCTGAATCTCTCTATGACATCAGGTTCGACGGCCGCCAGCTCGCCTCCGAACATGAGAGGACGGATGACGCCGGGCGCCCCGGACACGCGGGACAACTCGAACCGGGGCGACAACCTGACGAAAACGTAGCCCGTGAAGCACGGCCTGGGCTTTGACCTGTCGCCCTTCCGGGAGATCATGGGGCAATACGCGGCTAGCCCGTCCTTGCCGAGGAAATCGACGAGGAAAGATTCCCTCGCGGGTTTGGAGCGTATGACCGACCAGACCTTATCGGACGATCCCGGGGGCACAAGCATTACTTTTTCCCCGAGTAGAAGTTCCCGATCTCGCGCGCCGCTTCTTTGATCTCGGATTCAGTGAGTTCGGCGAAGATCGGAAGCGCAAGGACCTCATCAGCCGCTTTCTCTGTCTCGGGAAGGTCGCCTTTCCTGTACCCGAGGAATTCGAAGCACACCTGCTGGTGAAGAGGCACTGGATAATAGATCATCGAGCCGACCCCCTTCGAATCCAGGTAATCCTTGAGGGCGTCGCGCCTCTCCGCCCGGATCACGTACTGGTGATATATGTGTTCTATGTGCGACGGGGCCGATGGCGCCACGACTCCTTCGATCTTAGACAGCTCCGAGGCGTAAAGGCCGGCCGCGCCGCGTCTCTTTTCGTTCCATTTGTCCAGGTGACGGAGCTTTATCCTCAGGACCGCGGCCTGGATCTCGTCCAGCCTGGAGTTGTAGCCTATCTCGTCGTGATAGTAGCGTTTCTCGGAGCCGTGCACCCTGATCTTCCTGAGCCTCTTCGCCAGATCGGCAGATCCGGTCGATACGAGGCCTCCATCTCCCGCTCCGCCGAGGTTTTTGGTCGGGAAGAACGAGAACGCCGAAAGCTCTCCGAAGGTCCCGACTCTTTTTCCCTTGTATTTGGAACCGAACGCCTGGCAGGAATCCTCAAGGACGAACAGCCCGTGATCCTTCGCTATGGCCATTATCTCGTCCATCTCGCAGGAAGCCCCGTAAAGATGGACCGGCAGGATTCCTTTGATCGGGGTCCCGGTCTTCTTATGTACCACGCCTTTCAATCCCTTTTCGCACTCGGTTGCGAGGAACTCTTTGAGTTTGACCGGATCCATGTTGAATGTTACCGGTTCTATATCCACGAAGAACGGAACCCCCTTCGCGTTGTGTATCGCGCCGGCAGTGGCGAAGAAGGTGAAAGAGCTGGTTATCACGCCCTCGCCGGGCTGCAGGTCCAACGCTTTGAGCGAGAGGAGTATGGCGTCGGTACCAGAGGCGCAGCCCACGGTCTCCGCCGCGCCGAGGAACTCCGCGCATTCTTTTTCCAGTTCTGCGCCGTTCTTTCCGAGGATGAAATGCTGGTTCTCGAAAACCTCCGCGACGGCCGCCGCGACCTCGTTTTTTATCTCCTGGTATTGCCTTTTCAGATCGAGCACCGGTACGGGCATGGACAACTCCTATTCAAACTTGGATTTATATCACAAAATTCAAGGTTTTGTAAAGGCTGGAAGGGCATTTTGAGCATTGATTTTCAACAGGTATTTCACGCACCCGGGGACGCCTTCCGCCAGGTTCATTTAAAAGCCCGATTGTGCTAAAATCCCTTTTTTCTTTTTGGAGGGATAAATGAAAGCCAGGATATACGTCTTTTTGAAGCCCAAGGTCCTCGACCCGCAGGGCAAGGCTATCGAGAAAGCTCTTTCCACTCTTGGGTTTGAAGAGGTGAAGAGCGTCAGGGCCGGGAAGTTCTTCGAGGTAGAAACCGGGGACGTCCCTCCCGGGAAGGAAGAGGAAACGCTCAGGGAATACTGCAGGAAACTCCTCGTCAACGCTGTCATCGAGGATTACAGAATCGAGGTCATTGAAAAATGAGAGTGACCGTAGTCCAATTCCTTGGATCGAACTGCGACCACGACGTCATCCAGTGGTCGAAAGACATCTTCAGGATGCCGACCGAGGTGGTCTGGTACACCGAGAGCGACCTTAGGAAGCCCGACCTGGTCCTGCTTCCCGGTGGATTCTCCTACGGCGACTACCTTAGGCCGGGCGCGATGGCTTCAAGGACGCCGGCCATCGAGAGCGTCATCGATTTCGCGAAAAGCGGAGGCCTCGTGCTGGGCATCTGCAACGGCTTCCAGGTCCTCTGCGAGTGCGGCCTTCTTCCGGGCGCGCTTCTCAGGAACAGCAGCCTGCATTTCATCTGCAGGGACCTCTACCTCAAGGCCGGAAACAAAAAGACGCCTTTCACGAACAAAATACCGGATGGAAAACTCCTCCGTGTTCCGATCGCCCACGGGGACGGCAACTACTTCTGCGACGAGGAGACGGCGAAGGCCCTCGAATCCGAAGGGCGCGTGGCATTCAGGTACGTCTCGCCCGAGGGGAAGATCGATCCCGAGTGGAACCCGAACGGTTCGATGTCGGGTATCGCAGGAATCCTCTCCGAAAAAAAGAACGTCCTCGGCATGATGCCCCACCCCGAGAGGGCCAGCGACAAGGCCCTGGGATGCGAGGACGGAAGGCTGATATTCGAAAGCGTCATCTCCCACCTGGAGTCTTGAAATGGCAGAAATGGAAGTCACTTTTGAACTTGCGAAAGAGAACGGGATAACCCCCGAAGAATGGGAGAAGATCCACAAGATCCTCGGAAGGAAGCCGACCTATCCTGAACTGGGGATCTTCCAGGCGATGTGGAGCGAACACTGCTCGTACAAATCATCGAAGATCCACCTCAAGACACTTCCCACCGAGGCGCCCTGGGTCCTCCAGGGACCGGGCGAGAACGCCGGGATCATCGACATCGGCGACGGCTGGGCGGTCGCGTTCAAGATGGAGTCGCACAACCATCCTAGCTTCATCGAACCCTACCAGGGCGCGGCGACCGGCGTCGGAGGCATCCTCAGGGACGTCTTCACGATGGGCGCCAGGCCTCTCGCGAACCTGAACGGGCTCTTCTTCGGCGCTCCCGACCATCCCAAGACGCCGTTCCTGATGAGGGGCGTCGTGGCGGGAGTCGGCGATTACGGCAACTGCATAGGCGTCCCGATGCTCGGCGGACAGGTGACATTCCATCCCTGCTTCAACGGCAACAACCTCGTCAACGCGTTCACCCTCGGAGTCCTCAGGGGCGACAGGATATTCAGGGGAAAGGCCGAGGGCGTGGGCAATCCCGTCTGGTACGTCGGCTCCAAGACCGGAAGGGACGGGATCCACGGCGCAACGATGGCCAGCGCTGAATTCTCGGAGGAAACCGAGGAGAAGAAACCCACCGTGCAGGTCGGCGATCCTTTCACCGAAAAGCTCCTGCTAGAAGCCTGCCTCGAGATCATGGCGGACGATTTCGTCCTCGGGATACAGGACATGGGGGCGGCGGGACTGACCTCGTCTTCGCTTGAAATGGCCGAAAGGGCGGGCTCTGGCATACGCATCGACCTTTCAAAGATCCCGTTGCGGGAAAAGGACCTAAACCCTTACGAGATACTGCTTTCCGAAAGCCAGGAAAGAATGCTCTTCGTGGCGAAGAAAGGCTACGAGAAGGAGATACTTTCCGTCTTCAGGAAGTGGAACCTCGACGCCGTGCAGATCGGCGAGGTCACGGACACCAGTAGGGCCGAGTTCTGGTTCGGCGGGAAAAAGGTGGCCGACATCCCCATCGCCGGGATAGGCGACGAAGCGCCCCTGTACGACAGGCCTTCCGCGGAGCCGGAAGAACTTTCGGAAATGAGGAAGCTCGACCTCTCGAAGATCGAAGACCTCAAAGACCCGGGGAAGGAATTCCTCCATTTTATAGGCTCTCCGCACCTCTGCTCAAGGAAATGGGTCTTCACCCAGTACGACCAGAGCGTGAGGACCAACACCGTCCAGGGCCCGTACCACGAGGCCGGGCTCATAAGGCTCAAGGGGACCACAAAGGGCATAGCGATGTCGCTCGACGTCAACCCCCGCTTATGCAAGCTTGATCCCAGGCTGGGGGCGGCATCCGCGGTCGCGGAGTCCGCGCTGAACGTCGCCTGCGCGGGGGCTAAACCTCTCGGAGTGACAGACTGCCTCAACTTCGGAAACCCCGAAAAACCTGGCGTCATGTGGGAGTTCAAGGAAGCGATGGCCGGGATGCGCGAAGCGTGCCTAAAGCTCGAGACGCCCGTCGTATCGGGCAACGTTTCCTTCTACAACGAGACGGAAGGCGTCGGAATATACCCCACTCCCTCGATAGGAATGGTCGGCCTCGCCGAAGATATCTCGAAGACGGCCACCTGTTTCTTCAAGAAAGACGGGGCGAAGGTCCTGCTTCTGGGAAAGCGGAAAGGCACCCTGGGCGGGTCGCTGTACCTCTCCGCGGTAAAAGGCCTGGACAAGGGGAATCCACCCGAACTCGACCTCGACTACCACAAATCGCTAATAAACCTCATGATCTCTTTGATCGGAGACGGGCTCGTTGAATCCGCGCACGACGTTTCCGAAGGCGGGCTCCTCCCCGCCCTCGCAGAGTGCTGCCTCTCCCCCCTGAGCGACGATCTTGGCGCGTCGATCGATTTGAAGCCGGGACAGAGGCTCGACGAACTGTTCGTCGGCGAGTCGATCTCCCGGGTCGTGGTCACCGCCGATCCCGAGTCGGCAGGTGAAGTTATGAAGAGCGCCGCCGCCGCGGGCATCGACGCTGGAGAGATCGGCCTGACCGGCGGGAAAGACTTCTCTGTGTCGATAGAGGGAAAAAGGATCTTTTCATTGAAGATCTCCGAGATCCGCACTGTTTGGGAGAACGGGATCGACAAGATCCTCGCATGACGGTAGCAGCGCCGACCCATATTCCTGTCGCCTTTTGCATGATCAGTCGCGCGGATAATTCCCGCCGTATTCCGGTTTTTCCGGGAAAGAATTCTTTTTCCAGGGGGATAAGATGAGCGATAACAAGTTCGAGCCCTACATCAAAGCTGAAGAGAACGTTAAGGAACTGACGCTGAAAGCCGTCATCCTGGGCGCAGTCCTGGGGATCCTCTTCGCGGCATCGTCGGTCTACCTCGCCCTCAAGGTCGGAATGACCGTTTCGGCGTCGATACCTATCGCGGTCCTGTCGATAACCCTCTTCAGGCTCTTCGGCAGGGCGACGATCCTCGAGAACAATATAGTCCAGACGACCGGAAGCGGCGGGGAATCGATCGCGGCCGGGGTCGTCTTCACGATGCCCGCGATCCTCTTGATGGGCTACGACCTGAAAGCTTACTGGGTCCTTTCTATCGCGCTTCTCGGCGGCGTCCTCGGCGTCCTGATGATGATCCCCCTAAGGAGGAGCCTAATCGTCGAGGAGCACGGGAAACTGATGTACCCCGAAGGGACGGCCTGCGCGCAGGTGCTGATGGTCGGCGAAAAGGGAGGAACGAAGGCGAAGCTGGTCTTCACCGGGTTCTTCATCGCGGCAGTCTACAAGTTCCTCTATGCCGGGCTCAAGCTCTGGCGGGAAGTCCCCGAGAAGATCTTCAGTTTTTACAAGGGCGGGTCATTTTCGGGTGAGCTTTCCCCCGAGCTTCTTGGAGTCGGCTACATAATCGGCCCCAGGGTCGCGTCGATCATGATGTCCGGCGGCATCCTTTCCTACCTCGTCCTGATACCCGCGATAAAAATATTCGGTGACTCTCTCGCCTCCCCGCTTTTCCCCGCGACCGACCTGATCTCCAACATGACGCCCAAGGACATCAGGATGAACTACGTCCTCTACATCGGCGCCGGCGCGGTCGCAGCGGCGGGCATCATGAGCATGATCCAGTCTCTTCCGACCATTATCAAGGCTTTCAGGGCGAGTCTTTCGAAGCTCTCCTTGGGCAAGACTTCCGGAAAGAGCGAAGCCGTGCTGAGGACCGAGCATGACCTTTCCCTCAACGTCGTCCTTTTCGGTTCGCTTTTTCTCGTGGCGGCAATGGTGGCTATGCCGGGACTTCACGTGAACTTCCTCTCGGCGATCCTGATCATCGTATTCGGCTTTTTCTTCGTCACGGTATCTTCGAGGATAACCGGCGAGATAGGCTCTTCGTCGAACCCTATCTCGGGAATGACGGTCGCCACGCTTCTGATGACATGCCTCATCTTCGTGGTGGTCGGCTGGACAGGCATAGACCAGAGGGTCATGGCGCTGTCGATAGGCGCGATCGTCTGCATCGCGGCAAGCAACGGAGGCACGACAAGCCAGGACCTCAAGACCGGGTTCCTCGTCGGCGCCACCCCCCGCTACCAGCAGATATCCCTGATGGTGGGAGTTGTCACTTCTGCTCTCGTAATCGGCTGGACGGTCCTGCTTCTGAACAATTCCTACACGACATACGCTCCTGTCAGCTATCCGGGATTCCAGTACAAGGAATTTTCCGGAAAACAGATGAACGGCCTCGACGGAAACAAGTACAACCTCGTCTTCATCCACGACGCGGGGCTCGGCGTGCCGGTCGGCAAGTACCTCGCGGACGACGACGGGAAACTCGTTTATCGAGAGGATTTCGGCATCGCCGGGACTTTCCCGAAAAGATTCAAGCCAGCATCGCATCCCGGAGTTACGATAACTGTCGAGGGCCTCGCTCCACAGAAGGGGCCCGACCTGAAGGATTATTACAGGGTGACCGTAACCCAGGGGAAGATCGGCGAAAACAGGGTTTCGCTCGCCGACGGAAGCTACCTCGTCGACCCCGCGGGCGGCGTGGCATACCTGGAACAGCCGATAACCAAGTTCGACGCTCCCCAGGCGAGGCTCATGAACCTGATCATCGACGGTATCCTCACGCGGAAGCTGCCTTGGGGGTTCGTACTTATCGGCGTCTTCATAGCGATATTCATGAGGATGAGCGGCGTCTCTCCACTTCCCTTCGCGGTCGGCGTCTACCTGCCTCTTTCGACATCGACTCCGATCTTCGTCGGTGGAATAGCTAGGTACTTCATTGACAAGATAAGGGGCGAGAAAGAAGGGCCGGAGGCAGAATTCTCTCCGGGCGTGCTCCTCGCATCGGGCTACATCGCGGGCGGCGCCCTCTGCGGCCTGCTCGTGGCGGGTCNNCGAGAAGATGGACTTCTCGACCTACCTCGGCTCCCTCGCGACGGGCAATCTCTTCTCATGCTTCATGTTAGCCGTCATAACGGCCGTCCTCTTCTATGTCGGCTGGAAGGCGAAGGGCGCGACGGAGGAGAAGAATTAGCAGGTTCAAAGCTGTCGTCTTCGACCTCGACGGAACGCTGATAGACAGCCGCGGGGATATCCTGAACGCCTTCTCCGCGGCTTTCGGCGCTCTCGGCAGGGAAGTCCCGCCGGAGACCGACCTCCTTCATACCATCGGCCACAGGCTCGAAGAATGTTTCATACCGTTCCTCGGAAACGACGAAGAGCTTTGCTCAGTGGCCGCGAAAGCCTTCAGGGCCTACTACGAAGATCATCACCTCGATAAAACCAGACCCTTCGAGGACATAGACGGTCTTCTCTCCGATCTGGCCCCTTCCTTCTCTCTCGGCCTGGCGACCATGAAGAAGGGGTATTTCGCCAGGAAGATCCTGAAAGCGTTCTCATGGGAAGGATTTTTCAAAGGGGTCGCCGCCTCCGAGGAGGGGCTGAAGTCGAAGCCCCATCCCGAGATGCTCCTGAAACTCATCTCCGACTTCGGCGTTTCCCGAAACGAGACGCTTTACGTGGGAGACACGTCCATCGACATCGAGATGTCGGAAAGGGCAGGCGTGCCGTTCGTCTTCGCCGCGTGGGGTTACGGAACGCCAGACGGAAAGGGGCCGGAGATGGTCCGTGCGGAAGATCCCGCCGAGCTCAAGCGCGTGATCCTCGGAGCCTGAAACCCTTTTCCCGCTTTTGTTTCCAGCCTGTGGCTTTTTTCCGGAATAAGATTTATAATGACTCCTAGTTTTTAGGGGAGGAACACCATGAAAAACTACGATTTCAAGATCGACCCTCTTACGGGTGAAGAGTTTTACGAAGTGCACCTTCGCAACGCGTTGATCCTTGCCGACCCGCTCCTGAACAAGGGGGCGGCTTTCACTGAAGAAGAAAGATCGGAGCTGGGCCTCTTCGGCCTGCTCCCGATGGGCGTCTCCACGATCGAAGGACAGGTCCAGAGAGCGCTGGAGAGCTACAGGCGCAAGCAGGACGACCTCGAGAAGTACCTCTTCCTGCTCGGTCTTCTGAACCGCAACGAAACTCTGTTCTACAGGCTTCTCACCGAGAACCTCGACGAGATGGTCCCGATCGTCTACACTCCGACGGTAGGCCAGGCGTGCCAGATGATGAGCCACATCATGAGGCGCCCGAGGGGCGTCTACATCAGCCCTCTCAACATAGCGAGGATCGACGACATCTTCCAGAGCCTGCCCCGCCCCGACACCAAGCTGATCGTCGTCACCGACGGCGAGAGGATCCTCGGCCTCGGCGACCTCGGCGTGGACGGGATGGGTATCCCAGTCGGCAAAGTGGCGCTCTATGTCGCCGCGGGAGGACTCCATCCGTCGCTCTGCCTGCCGGTCTGCATCGACGCGGGAACGAACAACGAAAGGCTTCTCAAGGACGACCTCTACATGGGCTACCGCCACCCGAGGCTCGAGGGGGACGAGTACTATAAGTTCCTCGAGCGCTTCGTCATCGCCGTCAAGCGCAACTTCCCCGGATGTCTCCTTCAGTGGGAAGACTTCGCGAAGCACAAGGCGTTCAACCTTCTCGACCGTTACCGCGAACGCATCCTCTCCTTCGACGACGACATCCAGGGCACGGGCTCGACCGCCTGCGCGACATTCATCAGCGCGATGCGAAGGAAGAAGGAATCTTTCAAGGACCAGACCTTCGTAATCTGCGGAATGGGACAGGCCGGAAGCGGCATCGCCGACTGCATCAGGGCCATTCTCATGGAGGAAGGCCTCACCAAGAAGGAAGCCTGCCTGAGGATCTTCGCCATCGACAAGCCCGGCCTCCTCATGGAAGACACGCCCGGCCTCGAAGAACAGCAGAAGAGCTACGCCAAGCCGCGTTCGGTAGTCGCGGGCTGGAAGCTGGCGAACGAAGGAATGATAACGCTCGAAGACGTCGTCCGGAACGCCAAGGCGACTTTCCTCGTCGGCGTCACCGCCCAGCGCGGCCTCTTCAGCAAAGAGATCCTCGAGCAGGTCGGCAGGAATACCGAGACACCGGTGATCCTCGCCCTCTCCAACCCGACGGCGAAGGCCGAATGCACCCCCGAGGAAGCCATACAGGCGACCGGCGGCAGGGCGATCGTAGCGACGGGAAGCCCCTTCAAGCCCGTCAACTACGAAGGCCGCGAGATCTCGTTCTCGCAGTGCAACAACATGTACATCTTCCCGGGAGTCGGCGTCGGCGCCCTCGTCGCCCAGGCGACCAAGGTCACGGACGAGATGTTCATCGCGGGCAGCAAGGCGATTTCCGCCATGGTGACCGACGAGCAGCTGCAGAAGGGCATGATGCTTCCGGAAATGAAGGAGATCAGGAGAGCCTCGTTCGAGGTCGCTCTCGCCGTCGCCAAGGAAGCGAGGGAAACCGGCATCGGCAGACAGCTTTCCGATTCCCACCTGATGGCGCTCATCGCCAAGGCGCAATGGGAACCGAACTACTTCCCCTACAGGTCCGACAGGAGACGCCTGGATTGAGCGGGATCTTAAGCCGATCAACCAAAAGAGGAGCCTCTGCGGCTCCTCTTTTTTTGTCATATAAATATTTTCCGGACAAAAAAGGGCGGGGTTGGAACCCGCCCTCGCGAAAAGTATGAAAAACTTATCTATTTCACTTTGACGATCTTGTCGGTGTCGATCTGGGCCTTCTGGAGAGGGCCGGAGAAATCGACATAGATCGCCTTCCACTCGGAGAAGAGATCGAGCGCTTCCTTGCCGCCTTCCCTGTGGCCGTTGCCGGTCTGCTTCACGCCGCCGAAGGGCAGGTGGTTCTCGGCGCCGATCGTCGGGGCGTTGATGTAGCAAAGTCCGGTGTGGATGTCCCTCATCGCCGTGAAGGCGTTGTTCACGTCCCTGGTATAGATGGCGCCCGAAAGCCCGTAGAGGCAGTCGTTCTGCATCGCCACCGCCTCTTCGAAGGTCCTGAAGGGGACCACCGCGAGGACGGGGCCGAAGACCTCCTCCTTGAAGAGGCGCATCTTGGGCGTGACGTCGGCGAAGATGGTCGGCTCGATGAAGAACCCGTTCTTGTGCTTGGGCCCGGTGAGGCGCTTGCCGCCGCATACCAGCTTGGCGCCCTCCTTCCTGGCGATCTCGACGTAATCCAGGTCGGTCTGGAGCTGGCCGGCGTCAACCGCGGGCCCCATCTCGGTGCTCTCGTCGAGCCCCGGTCCGACCTTCAGCGCCTTTGCGCGCTTGGCGAGCATCGCGAGGAACTTGTCGTAGACCTTCCTGTGAACGAGGCAGCGGCTCGTCGCCGTGCAGCGCTGGCCGGTCGTCCCGAACGCGCCCCACAGGACGCCTTCCAGGGCGAGGTCGAGGTCCGCGTCGTCCATCACGATGACGGCGTTCTTTCCGCCCATTTCGAGGCCGACTCGCTTGAAGTCCTTGGCGCAGGCGAGGTTGATCTGGCGGCCGACTTCCGTTGACCCGGTGAAGGAGATGAGTGAAACGTCGGGGTGGTTGCACAGAGGCGTTCCGACTCCGCGGCCTCCGCCGGTCACGTAGTTGATGACGCCCGGAGGGAAGCCCACTTCCTCTGCGCCCTTTACGAGGTTATAGACCGTGAGAGGAGTGAGGCTGGCCGGCTTGATCACGACCGTGTTGCCGCAAACGAGCGCGGGCATCATCTTCCAGGTCGGAATGGCCATCGGGAAGTTCCAGGGGGTTATGAGGCCGCAGACGCCGATGGGCTGGCGCACCGACATCGCCCACTTGTTGGGAAGCTCCGAGGGGGTCGTCTCGCCGAACTGGCGGCGGCCTTCGCCTGCCCAGTACAGGGAGCAATCGATGCCTTCCTGGACGTCGCCGCGAGTCTCCTTGAGTATCTTGCCCATTTCGCGCGTTGCGTCGTGAGCCAGCTTTTCCTTGTTCTTCTTGAGCCACAGGCCCAGCTGCATGACGAGTTCGCCTCTCTTCGGGGCCGGGACGAGACGCCACTTCTTGAAGGCCTCCTTGGCCGCCTTGACCGCCGCGTTGACGTCCTCGGGGCCGCTGTCCTGGAAATGGCCGATGATGTCCCTCGTGTCAGCCGGGTTGACGTTCACGAACGTCTTGCCCGACTTGCAGGCGACCCACTGGCCGTTGATAAAATTCTTGTAAACCGTAGCTTTCTTTGCCATGATATCCTCCTTAAAATCCTGCCCCCGAAAAGGGCGAAAGCGGAATTTTACCACATTTTGGGGAAAAATCGGCGCGATCAGGAAAGATGTTGGATGGAACTGTACTTAATAAGCCCTTCCTTTTATTGTTTTTCAGGGGATACTTGTCGCAGCTTCCCTGTTATAAGACATTTCGTCCTCCTTTGGCCGAAAGGCCGGAAAAATTAACGAACTCCAAAATATTCTTTGTAATTATCGAAGGCCAGTTCTTTACCATAAATGGACGCTCCAATATGACAAACAGAAATGCGCATGAAACGATAACTATCGGGACAACCACCAGCATCTGCAGGAAATAGTTTATGGCATAGCCATGGCCAATTCTCAAATTAAGAGTTGTTCTTGCAAGCAAGGCGACAAATTGGAAATGGTAAAGATAAATCGTGTAGCACATCCCTCCGATCACAACGAGCCAGCGGTTTCTAGCCATGCTGTTCCATAAAACGCCGCGAAACGCGGCAAAATAGGCAAAAAGGATTAGAAAAGGCAAAAGAGATTTTATATGGAACCGATTTATCACTACAAGCCACATTAACGTCAGCGAGATTATCCCGATAAGGTCATACCATCTGGTTTTGACTGGAGCTTTCTTCCATTCAACTAGAAATACATCTGCGAGCAGAAACCCGGCCAGGAAATATTGGATTTCTCCCAGTAGGAAAATGTGATACTCACTGGTTCCGAACAAGTATGGGAAAATCAATATGCCGGAACTTATTACAGATCTTCGAATCCATCTGTTGCCAATCAGAAAGACACAGCATAAAAAAANNGGGGCAAGCAGGTAAAATTGAACCTCCACTTCCAGCGACCAAGCCACTCCGTTTATGGTGCTCGCTTCGCCATAAGTCACATTGTGCAGGTAAAATATGCTTGCAAGAAAATGAGTAAATAAATCGCCGAATTTATCCCCTTGGATTATCAATAAAGAAACGAACAATACCACGATATTGGCAATATAAGGTGGTTCGAGCCTTGTTAGACGACGCAAGTAATATTTCCCCAGAGGGGGAAGTCCTGCTTTGTTCAGGTATTGCTCAGCAAAAGGAGCCGCCAGTATGAACCCGCTGATCACAAAAAACAGTTGAACGCCGAAATGGCCCTGCGAAAGCGCCAGATCAAGATATGAATCTTTCGCGGACTCACGAAATGTTACCGCGTTGTGATTTTTTAAGTATTCGTTGAGATGAAAAAGAACGACGCTTATTATCGCGAAGAAACGTAAGCCGTCTATTTCCGGAATAAAAGCCCCGCCGGAGGTTACCCTTGAAAAACGGGCAAGTATCTTATCGACAAAACTCATTTCACCTATCTCGTGAAAGTGAAGCAGTCGGATTTGTAAAGAGGTAGTTCATTGCCATTAGAATTCACGGCACGAACCTGGATGCATACGGGAACACCCTTAGGAAGAAGATTCTTAAGAGCAGTTCCCTTCTTGGCGATAATTCTTTGAGGCCCCTTGAAAGTAGTGCTCGGAACAGGTATACCTGATATTGTTACCTGCATGCTATTGCCCAAATAACCATGTGTACCATAATTATCTCCCAGAATTTCAAGCCGAAAAGGGTTTTGAAGTTTGTTCACTTGCGTAATTAATGGACAGAATGTGGTTATGCCTTTGACTGAGGATTCATAGACATAATTGTATGGAGTGGTGTCAACTGCTGCAATGTCCATATTATTTGTTTGATCCGTCACTTCGCATAGCGAAGAGCGTCCGGAATTCTGCCAAAGAAGAGGAATTTCTATTGTTTCTACACAGTTTCCAGAAATGATGTTCCCCCCACTTGTTTTTAGAAGACCATATTTCATTTTTTCTCCGTATACATCATCTGTCCTCCATATTCCTGTGCAGAAAGCAACGTTTCCGTCAGGTGCAATTACCGCAGATTTCGACGAAAAAGTAACACTACCTAAAGATTTCTTATAAACAATAGCCGTTTCTTCACATTGCCCAGTTTCATTAATTTCTATTACCCCCTCTCCTGAATAGAAGTTAGCGTCAGTAGCTGTATAACCTATAAATTGCGCAAATGCTGTGACTATCCCGTCTCCTTTTGGAAAAAGCGGGCCTAAAAGAACATCATTGTCATAGCCATCATCATTTACGGGAAGCTCCTTTGCCCATCTAAAGCTTCCGTCATTTGCATAACAAAGAATTTCGGGATGGCCCTCATTGTCGCTCAGTGGATCATGAGCGGCTATTAGATAATCCCCGGATGTGGTCAGTGCAAGACTTTTTATTTCACCGATCGCTTCCGTGATTGCTTTCTTCCATATTAACATTCCATCAGTATTGAATTTATAAAGACGATCCATACCCCATGCGATAAACTCAGAATCGCCGACAAGCGTTGCGCCAATGAACTCAAATAACTGGATATCCTCATTTATTGCGGTTTTTGTCCAAATTACATTGCCGTTGGGATCTATCTTCATGATCCAACCCAATATTAATAGATTCGTTCCCGCCCCCTCATAAATCCCGCCAACAACGATGATATTGTGGTCTGGTAATTCGTAGGCTTTACGGGCGAATGTCCTCTCGCCATAAGCCTTCTGCCATAATATTGTTCCATTATCGCTAATCTTAATCAGCCAGCTTTTCACATATCCAAGAGCATCAAAGTCGTTGGACCAGGCAGCTATAATATATGCGCCGTCATAAGTCGCAGTTATTCCATAGGCCATTTCTTCGCTGTTACCGCCAAATTGCTTTTTCCATAGAATAGCTCCTTCAGCATTAACCCTTATTACAAGAATGTCGGCGTCATTAATTGAAATGGCGTTTCTGGTATATGTTGCCCCGCAAATTATTAACCCGTCATCCGGACTCTTTTCTATACATAGAGGGAAGTAATCTTCCCCGTCGTTGATGCCGTACATTGCGGTTATCTGCCCTGAATAAACATTGACGGATAATAATATCGATAAGCATGAAAAGATAAATGTGCATGAAATATATATTTTCCTTGCAACCGTCATCTTATCCTCCAAGAAAGAAGACCACTGCCGGAAATACCGGCAGCGGCTGAACATATCAAGCAGGCGATTTACTTTGGCGTCGCCCTGAAATCCTGTTCTTTGTGGTGTACGTCGTCAAAACATTTCGGACAGAATTCATGATAAGTTAAGGTGTGCATCGCCGTGTTTTCCGAGGGGATGACCGTCATCCTCCCGGGTGGTTATCAAGTGGTTCGAACGCCTCATTTGGATCGTCCTGATCTTGATCTCCCTCCTTCTGTCGAGCAGTTCCCTCGTTCTCCCCGAGTATACGTCCGCAGGGGTTAGGTTTTCAAGGGATTCGTGGTACCGTTCGTGGTTGTAGTAGCGGACGAAGCCGGCGATCTCGCGTTCAAGCTCCTCCGTGAAGTAGTAGTTGTTGAGCTTTATCACGTTCTTCATCGTCCTATGGTAGCGTTCGATCTTGCCCTGCGTCTGAGGGTGGTAGGGCTTTCCCCTCAGGTGCTTCATGCCATTCTTCTCCAGGTAGGTTTTAAGCTCTTCCGCCAGGTAGCACGGGCCGTTGTCGGAGAGGAGCCTGGGGCGCAGGCGCACTTCCACGAACCCGACTCCCGTTTCGGCAATGGCCCTGTCCAGGAGGTCCTTCACGTCGTCCGCGCCCATGTTCGCGTATAGCTTCCAGGCAAGGATCTTCCGCGAAAAGTCGTCAAGGACCGTGCCCAGGTAGTACCAGCCCCATCCGATGATCTTGAAGTAGGTGAAGTCGGTCTGCCACATCTCGTTGGGCCTCGTTGTCTGGTTCGTGTAGGACTTGGCCGCGAAGTCAACGATATAATGCGGGCTGGTTATCAGGTCGTTTTCCTTGAGTATCCTGTAAACACTGGATTCAGAGATAAAGACCTTCTCGGTATCGATGATATGACACGCCAGTTCCCTGGGCGACTTTTCGGGGAGGAGAAGCGCCACTTCCACTACGTGGCGCTTCTCCTCCTCAGGGATCCTGTTCCAGAACTGCTTCGGGCCTCTCGCCTTGCTCTCAAGCCCGTCGGGGCCGTCCTCGAGGAACCTGCGATACCACTCGTAGAATGTACTTGGAGCTATTCCAAGCTCTCTCAGGGTATGCCTTACCGGAAGATCCGAGCCTTCAACCATCCTGATTATCTCCATCTTCTCGGCGGAAGTGTACCTCATCAATCCTCCCACTCGGCTCCCGAGCCCTTCAGACTTTTTTTTAGCACCATGTTCTTCAAGGAAAGCGTAGCAACCAATTCCTTGAGCTGATCGTTCTCCTTCCTGATCTGATCGACCTCGTCGGTGTTAGCCTCTCTCAGAGTGTCCCCCATGAGGCGCTTCTTCCCCGCTTCCAGGAAGTCCTTGCTCCAGCGGTAATAGTGGTTCGGGTGGATCCCTTCCTTCCTGCAAAGCTCAGCTATACTCACTTCTCCACGGAGCCCTTCAAGGATTATGCGGATCTTCTCCTCCGAGGAGAACTTTCTTCGTGTCTTTCTGCGGATCTCTTTTACTGTCGATTCCGGGGTCTGTTCCTTGCTCATTTAAGGTCTCCTTCAGGGGCTAGATTACCCCAAAAGCACACCTTAACAAATCAGGCCAATCTGTCCAATAAATTCTGACGGGGTACACAATGACTGCTCCAGCTTCCATCCTTCATTAGGAGCATCCTCATCAAGATACCGGTAAAGTTCAATCCTGGCCTGTAAAACATCAGGCGTAACATTCACAAGATCTAAACTTATATTGAATTTCTGGGTTTGTGTTTCGTAAGCGCTTTCATTTATCAAGTCGGCAGGGGCCGTCTCTCCTTGCCCAACCAAAAATATATTGTATTCGGTGCTCTTACAGAGCGCCATCGTATAAGCAGAAAAGCTGAGAAATAGTGAAATAACTCCCACTGATATAAAGACCGCTATTTTTTTCATTGTCCGCCCCTCTTTCCCTATAACTATTAGAAAAGTTCCAGATTAAGTTAGTAGCTTTTTCCAATGGCTATATGGCGGGGGGGGGCGGGACTTTTCTCTGAAGAGGTGCGATTGTAGGTGGGCATGTAAGGCCGGCACAAGCCCAATGCCGTTGATACCTAATGGGGATTCTGGCACCCACTTACAATATTCCATTTTCACCTCAAGATTACAATATATTCCTCATGAGATAAAAATTCAAGCCGCTGAAAAATAGGACACGACTCAAAGCCAAGTGACCGTCTTTGCCACTCTGAAGCCCCTCCGTGGCCTGTCCGTAGCATTCTTGACCGAATCCTAAACTTCCATACTGAAATATCGTATTATTCCTTTTTATCCGGCAGATTTTTCTTCAGGGGAGTCGATGAAAAAGGTTCTCGCGGCAATTTTTTTTGTGATCATAGCGTCAGCGATCCAGGCGCAGGATAAACCTGCCGTCAAGGCGTCGAGGACGAGCTCCCCTCCGAAACTGGACGGCCTCCTCGATGATCCGTGCTGGGCCTCGGCAGAGTCTTTCTCGGCGTTCATCCAGACCTACCCGGACCCGGGCGAAAAACCCTCCTTCGGGACCGAAGTGAGGGTGATCTACGACGAGCGGACGATCTACATAGGCCTCAACTGCCTGGACGCGGAACCTTCAAAGATAGACATGAGGCTGATAAGGAGGGACCGGTCCGAGGTGACCGACAAGGTCCAGATCCAGCTGGACCCCTATCTGACAAAGAAAGAGGCTTACGCTTTCCAGGTGTGCGCCTCTTCCTCCCTCGCCGATTTCTTCACGTACAACGAGTTCTCGACGAACATGGAGTGGAACGGCATCTGGGAGGCACGGTCGTCCATAACTACTGAAGGATGGTCCTGCGAGATAGCCATCCCCTTCTCGGAAATGCGCATCTTCCATTCCAGCGAGCTTCCCATGGGATTCCAGGTGATAAGGCGGATCGCCAGGCTGGGCGAGCTGGATTGTCTTGCGTACATCCCCCCCGGCGAGAGAAAGAACGTCTCGGGTTTCGGGACGATCGAAGGCATCTCGAACATTAAAGATACCAAGAAGGCGGACCTGTTCCCCTTCCTGGTCCTCAAGGACCGGATCCACACAAGGCAGGGTTTTTACAAGAGGGGGGCATCGTTCGACGCGGGCCTCGATTTCAATTACCCGCTCAGTTCAAGGTTCACGCTCACCGGAACGGTCAATCCCGACTTCGGGCAGGTCGAGCAGGATTCGACCGTCCTCAATCTCTCTGCCTACGAGACCTTCTTCTCGGAGAACAGGCCCTTCTTCATGGAAGGATTCCAGAACTTCAATCCTCCCAAGGCGGCTTTCAGCGGAACAACCTTCCTCTACACCAGAAGGATCGGAGCTCCGCCGTGGGAGCCTTATTCCTACGAAGGACACAGGGTCGTGAGCGCGCCGGAGAACACCACGATCCTGGGAGCGCTCAAGGTCACCGGCACCACCGGGAACAGGCTCAACATCGCGGCTTTCGCCGCCGTCACGCAGGCCGAGCGAGGGCAGTACGCAGACGGGGACGGGAATCTTCAAGACCTTCTCATGAGAAAGCAGACCCTTTTCTCCGCCTGGAGGCTGAACCAGAACTTCGGCACCAACTCGTCGGTGGGCCTCATGCAGACATACAAGAACGAATCGGGCGGCAGGAAGGCGCTGATGAGCGTGCTGACCACGGACCTGCATTCGAAAGAGAACAAGCATAATTTCACTCTCGACCTTATCTCAACGGACATCGACGATCAGGACGAGAGGGAATACGGAACAGGCGTGGAGGCGCAGTACACGGCCAAGGTGACGAAAAAATGGACAGCCACTGCCTGCTACATAGCCCACCCGAAGGACTACGAACCCAACGACATGGGCTATCTCAGGCGCAACGACGAGTACAAGCTCGTGACGGCCATCGAATGGGAGAACTCGGAGCCCACGAAGAGGTTCAACCAGGCCACCTTCGGGGTTTACAACTGGTACGGAAAGAACGGGGACGGGCTGATACTCACGCGGGGCGGCGAGATCGACCTCTGGGGTGAATTTCCCAACCGCTGGTCGATGTGGGGAGGCCTCAGCGCGGAGTTCCCTTACTACGACGACAGGGAGCCGAGAATGGAAGGGTTCGCGATCTACCGGGAGATGGAGAACGCCGCCTGGATAGGGTTCGGCACCGACAGCAGGAAGACGGTGACCGCGAACCTGGGTTTCGTGGCGTTCAAAAACCAGCACGGATGGGGATTTCACCACGACGGAACCATCCAGTGGAGGTTTTCGGACAAGTTCATGCTCTCGGAAACGTACGAGCTTACCAAACACGACGGGCTTTTCCTTTACGCCGGCACGGACGAAAGCGGGAGCCATCCCGTTTTCGCCGACGCGTCAACGCTTCAGTACGATCTCACCACCCGGCTTTCGTATATCTTCAACCCTAGACTGACGCTGGATTTCTATTCCCAGCTATTCACCGCGAACGGCGGTTACAGCGGTTTCAGGAAGATCTTCTCGGCGACGAACTCCCTGCCGACTTCAGCCCCCGGCGATCCCGACTTCCACTTCGGAAGCAACAACATAACCGCCGTCCTGCGGTGGGAGTTCAGACCCGCGTCCTATCTTTATGTGGTGTTTTCCCACGGCCAGATGGGAGCAATAGACTACGATCAGGACGAGAGGCGCGTGGGGATGTCGATAAGGCGTGAAATGACCCTGCTCACCTCCGCCCCGAGGGACGACCTGTTCCTGGTGAAGTTTTCCTATCACTTCTGACCGCTCTCGTTAATTCTTTCAAATCTGAGACGAAGCTGCGGGGATTGTAGCAAACCGTCGATTCCGATTGCGGGCTCGCCCGCGGGAAGATACGAATACACTGCCCGCAATTCTTTCAATATCTCCTCAGACCTCCAAATGGCTTTGGCTCTTTTCAGCTGTGAGAGCTTTTCCGGCATGACGATTTCAGGAATCACTCTCAAGCCGTCCATTCCGTCCGCGAAAGCGGAGAGCCTTTCGGACAGGGTCCTTATCACGACGGGGTCCTGTTCCTTTTCGGAGAGGTCCATCAGCGCGGCGGTAACGGGTATGGTCCTTGCGTTCAGCCTTACCGGATCAGAGAGAGTCCTTCCCAGGGCTGATTCGAGTATTCCCGATTCCCCGGCGGTGAACCTGTCGTCGCTCAGAAAAACGAGCTCCATGACGGGCATCGAGGCGTCCGTGTCCACCGCCAGTCCGATCCTCAGGAGCTCGCTCCTCCTCTTTGCGGGCAGCAGCCTCCTCGCCTCGACGAAGAATCTCGATTCCATTTCCCTGGAAACAGTTCCGANNTGGTCGGGACCGCGTGGTGGCCGGATTCGCTCGCCGATGCCACGGCGGCCTTGTTAGGAACTTCGATGTAGGAAACCTTCACGTTCTCCTCGAGCTTCGTTCCGAGGTATTCCTCGACTTTCCTGACACTTTCCTCGACCGACACGGAACCGCCCATGATGACGAAATGCATGTTGGTCTCGTTCTTGTCAATCTTTATCTCCTTCGAGAGGAGCGTGGTGCCGGGAAGGAACCTGGCGATGGCTTTCTGTGTCTCCTTTTTTATCACGACCTCCCTCTTGATCTGGTTGAGGACAAGCCTGAGGGGGATCGCCACAGCCACGAGCGCGATCCCAAGTATGACGATCCTGTTTGAAAGTTTGCCGACCTTCCTGAAGGCCTGGAGAGACCTTCTCGCCGTGAGCCACCTGAAGACCATGTTCCTCTGCGACCTCTCGTAGATGAAGTCCCTGATCTTTCCGATCTCCTCCTCGTCGCCCATCCGCAAAAGAAGGAAAACAACCAGGGACGCAAAAATAATCGACACGAGGTTGGTAAGGAACAGCAGGAAGGCTCCGCTGAAGATGCCCCACTTAAGCCCGGCCCCGATACCGAAACCGGCCGTGCAGAGCGGGGGTATGAGCGCCACAGCTATCGCGACGCCGGGCAGGGCCATGGACGCGCCTCCGATCGGAAGCCTCGCGACAGAGATCGCGCCTATCACTCCGCACAACAGGGCAACTCCCAGGTCAAGAGTGTTGGGCCTGGTCCGCGACAGGATCTCCACGGTCTCCAGCTGGAAAGGCAGGATGTGTGTTATCAGCGCGGAAAACATCAATACAATGAAGATCGACATGACGCAGTTGATCACGGCTCTCAGCCCGAGGTAGAGGTCCCCTATCGCCAGGGCCAGCCCGAATGCTATGATCGGCCCCATCAGCGGCGACAGCAGCATCGCACCGATGATCACTGCGGGGCTGTTCTGCGCCAGGCCGAGAGTGGCTATTCCCGCAGAGCTAAGGAGGGAGATCCAGTAGAAAAGGTTCGTGATGTCCGTCTCCTCGTAAAGGAAATGGTATATCTTGAACCTGGAGTGGGGTTCCACTCCCAGGCCTCCTGAAAACACCCCGGAGAAACGGCTGGCGGCTTTTTTAAGAAGGTCGGAGAACTTTTCTTCGCTCATGGCTTCACCTGAAACATTCTTTGAGACCGGTTATGATGAAAGTGGTGGCTTTCGCCGCGATGAAAATATAAAGGATCCTTGAAACAAGAAGCATGATCACCTTTCCGACCATCTTTTCGATTACTGGAATGGCGAGCAATATCAGGAACGCCGAGGCGTAGACCGCCAGGGTCACCAGGGAAGTGTGAAGCTTCCCGCTTCCCTGCATGAGCAGTATCCCGGTCACCATCGTCCCCGGTCCTACCAGGAAAGGGAAGGCCACGGACATGAACGAATACTCCGGCGAGCCCTTCTTGAGAGGCGGCATCGCGTGGATCGGACCCAGTACGACCCCCCTCATGGAGACGATGAAAACCACTATGCCTCCGGCGATCTTGAAAGAGCTGAACGAGACGTCGAACAGGGATATCAGCAGAAAATTCCCCGAAAGCGCGAAAACGAGGATGATGCACATGGCGGTGAGCGACCCGAGCGCGAAGGTCCTCCTTTTCTGCCCCGGGTTCTCGTCGATGGTCATCGCCGATATGTGAGGTATGTTGCCGATCACGTTGACCATACCGAACAGGATCAGGAAATCGTGAAGAAACGCGCTGAGAACGTTGCCTATCATTTTCTTTCCCTTTCCGTTCCGGCCGACCTGTCTGCCGTTCTTCCGACAAGTTCGGGAGGGATGCGGCCTTGGAAGAGGCTCCTGAAGACCTCATGGTAATAATATTCCTCCTTCGAACGCAGCGCCGACCCGTCTGGAAGCCTCCTGCCAGAAACAAATGCCCTGTCGGAGACCTTTTCCGAGCATTCCCGGAACAGTTCCTCGGACGAACCCGCGCCGACGGAGAACTTCATTTTCGGCCTGTAAAGGATGTCCTCCGGAAGATACCCTTCAAAAGCCTCTCTCAGGAGCTGTTTTTCCTGAGTTCCCTGACGCTGCTCAAGGTATTCAACGGGAATGCCGAGAGAATACCTCAACAGCCGGTAGTCGAGGAACGGCACCCTCGCTTCCAGGCCGTGAGCCATGCTTATCCTGTCGGCCCGCTGAAGATTGGTATCCTGAAGAGACATGATGGCCCTGTTCATCTCTTTTCTCAGGCGCGCCCCGCGGTATTTCGAAAAGTAGGAGTATCCCGCGAAAAGCTCGTCCGCGCCCTCTCCGCTCAGAATCACCTTGACATGTTCGGACGCGAGGGCGGAAACGAAGTACATCGGTATGGCAGAGCGGACAAGAGGGGCGTCGAACGATTCGAGATGCCATATGACATCTTCGAGCGCTTTTTTCATGTCAGCCTTGGTGTAGATCAGCTCGTGGTGCTTCGTGTCGAGATAACGGGCGGCCTGCCTCGCCTTCAGAATGTCGGGCGAATCTTTCATTCCGGCGGTGAAAGAATGAAGCTCCTTCACGTGTTTTTTCATTATGGAAGCCACCAGGCTGCTGTCCAGCCCTCCGGAAAGGTAGACGCCGACAGGGACATCCGCGATCAGCCTTTTGACGACGGCCTTTTCCAGAAGGGCTTTAATGTCTTTCTTTATATCCGTCCTGTTCTTCTTCTGGATGATCCCTGCGGATCTCAGAGGCGAACAGAACCTTTCCGGCCTTCCCCCGTTGACCGAGTAATGGCCGGCGGGAAGAGACTGTATGTTCTCCATGCCTTCAGGGAAAGCCTTCATTTCCGAGGCGACAAGGAAAAGCCCGTCTTTTCTGCCCATGTAGAGCGGCTTTATCCCGAGCGGGTCCCTCGCGGCGACGAAGCCTTCGCGCCCCGCGATAAGAAAGGCGAACATGCCGTCGAGAAGAGGCAGAGTGTCTTCCCTCCTTTCCTCGAACATGTGGAGGATCACCTCCGTGTCGGTCCTTGTCGAAAAACGGTGCTTCACCGCCAGTTCCCTTCTCAGCTCCCTGAAATTGTAAACCTCGCCGTTGAATGTGATGGCCAGGTCCCCTGCTTCGCTGGTTATAGGCTGTTTCCCTGTCTCGAGGTCTATGATCGACAGTCTGGCGTGGCCCAGAACAGAGTTTCCGAGCGAAAAAACTCCCGATTCGTCGGGGCCCCTGTGCCCTAACATCGTCAGCATTTTTTTTACGCGTATCCTGCCGTCCGCGGCTTTTCCGAAAGCCGCCGCTATTCCGCACATCTCATCTCCTTTGATTACGGGGCGATGCCGAGTTTCTCAAGTCGTTCTTTTTCGGATAGGACCCTTCCTGTCGCCGGGCAGACGGCATCCCATCCGCCGTCAACGCACGCAGTCAGGACCTCTCCTTTGAACCTGTCGCTCCCCTTGAAATGAGGAGTGTCCAGGATCCCGTTTTCGATCGCATGAGCTATCGCATCAGGGCTTGAAAGCGGGTCTTCAGCGTCGCCTCCCAGGTCCTTGATCGCTTCGAGGATCACGGAGGCTTCTCTTATGAGATGTTCTTTCCTTTTCTCGACGATCTTCCTGAGGCCCGCATCGAAAGAACCCTTGAGAGCCAGGTTTACCGCCCCCCTCGCTATCCGGCAACTCTCGATCAGTACATCGGGGGTGACGACCCTGTATCCTTCGCTGAAACCGACGACATGCAGGATGTGAGGCTTGACCATCATGGAGTAGACGGCGGACGCCGCCATGTGCCCCTTGGCGAGGTCCGGGTCGGACGGGAGGCTGGCTATTCCCGCCCTCACTTCCCTGAGGACGCTGAAGCTCCCGTCCTCGAGCGACGCGACCATTTCGAGTTTCGCCAGCATCTTCGCGAGGTCCATGTGGGGAGATGTCGAAGGAGGATTGTTGAACATCATCTGGAGGATGAAGTCCTTCACTCCCATTTTTTTTGCGTTGTAGGCGGAAAGATAGGCGGTCGCGACGGCGAGGGCGTCGTGCGCGTCCCTGAGACTCCACTGATGCGATTCGTTCACTTCGACCGGGATCCCGAGCTCGGTGTAACGCCTCATGGCCTCCTGCTTCTCCGTGATCGCTTCCCTGAGGCCCTTCACGCTCCTGCCGTCGAGGGCGCTGTACCAGCATAGTGGCACGGCCCCCCAGGCAATGTTGATGGTCTCCTTCAGCATTTCCGCCCACTTTGTCAGGTCGTTCGTCCCGCTGTAACATCTGAGTAGGGGATAGTTCCCTCTCCTGGTGGCCTCGAATATCGCCTCGAGGTCTTCCCTTCTCCGCAGGGGTACGCCGCCCGCGCCGTCCTGCCTGCCGTCCATCTTGGACGGCTCGAAAAAGAACTCCTGGGCGTTCTGGTCGGGGCCGAGAGAGAGAACGTCGATCACGCCGGCATCCGAGATCCTCGCGGCTCCCTTGATCGTNNACGGCTCCCTTGATCGTGTCTGTCAGTGAGGGTTCCCCGTAATGGTGCCTTATCAGCGGGTAGGGATGAAGGTATTCCACTCGTTCGAGAAGGGTCTGAGGAAAGCGCTCTTCCTTCTCTCCGCCTGAAGTTCCGGAAACTTTGGCCCTGATGCCTTCAACGGCTTCGCTCCCGTCGAACACCTCGTCGAAAAGACCGGCCTTTCTGGCCAGTTCGGCCGCCGGGGGGGTTCCTCCGAAGAACACCCTCGGCTTCGACGGCAGTTTTTCCAACCCCTTTTTCAGCTCTTCGAGGAGAGGTAGCATGTCCTCGGGCGTGAGCCTGAAAGAGACCGCGGCGATCTCGGGGTTAAGCTCTTCGATACGGTCAAGCAGCTTCGAGACCGGAGTCGCCGGTCCCAGGCTGAGCGTGGCGAATCCCTCCTCCTCGCATAGCCTGAGGAAATGGCTGAGCCCCGCTATGTGGACGCACTGGCCTATCGCCGCCCCGAGGACGAGCCTCTTCCTGGCCGTCATTTCGGCTTCTCCCCGATTGCCAGCAGCCTTATCTGCTTCAGGTCGAGCCGGTCTATTCCGAGAGATTCGACCGTCCTGCCGATGGCCCTGTAATCCATGTCGTGCATGGCGCAGGCCACGTCGATCATCGCGTCCATGAGGGGGGTTTGCACTCCGAACTTTTTCCCTATCGAGGACATCGGGACGAGGCTGCACGGAACGTCCTCGGTGATGTACCTCATGTTCGTCGAGTGGGGAGCCAATATGCCCCTGTACCCTGGGTTCGAGTGTATCGCCTGATGAAGGTCCTTGCCGGAAACATCATAAGCGTAATAGAGCCATTCCCTCGCCGACATAGCCCTGAATCCGAGCGCGGAAGCCACATCAAGCCTTTCCCTGTCGAGTTTTTCGAGCACCCTGGCAGTCGAATCCGTCGTGCCCTGGAAATAGAATTCGAAATCCTCCGGGTCTTCTATCCATCCGGCGTTCAGCATAACGAGGGCGGGATGGAAGATGCACCCTATGTTGTCGAAGCTGGTCTTGAAAACGCTGTCTCCCGGGACGAACTGGGGGAAAGCCTTCCTTATGACCTGCAGCGTGTCGGGTATCTTGTAGGCCCTTATCGTCGATAGGGGGATCGAGTTCTTGATCCTGAATATCTTGGCCTGTCCCGGGCCGGTAACCCTGCTGGCGTAGATGAAGGTCTGCGTTTCGCCGATCGTTATGTCTCCCCTGAAGCCCTCGCTCTTGAGGACTTGAAGGAACTCCAGCGCGCCGAAGGTCCTTCCGGGGTTCAGGACAACGATCTGACCGTCCTTCAAGTGCGGGGCAAGGTTTTTGGCCACGTCCCTGTGCGCGAAAGCCGGAACGACAACCATTATCACGTCGACGCCTTCAATGGCTCTTCCCGCGTCTGAAGTCGCGAGGGCGACCTTTCCTATCCCGTTCAGTTCGCCGTCGAGATCGACGCCGCCCTCCATCTGGACGGAACGGAGCCTTTCTTCGCTGCGGTTGAACATGTTGACTTCGAATCCCATCAGGCCAAGATGGCCCGCCATGGCAAGACCGCCGTGCCCCGCGCCGACAACGCAAAATCTCGGTTTTTCAGCCGCCATAGAGTCACCTCCTTCTTTCGTGTGCAGATTTTATTATAACAGACCGTGGCGCGATGAACAAAGCCAAGAAAACCGCCCGCTTTCTGCCGGCATGCGAGGCGCCCGCGATCGAGAGAAACATCGAATCCTTTGACAGCATAATCCTCTTGTGCTGTAATTCCTGTTTCGGCAAGAGGAAAGGGATCGCGGACTCCACATGAACATTTCCGCAAATGCGCTGAACGGATCTTTTCATCGGAAGAACCTTGTCGCGTCGATCGCGGGGCCGGCCGTTCTAGGAATGATCATCGGCGCATTCATCTCCGTCTTCGTCTTTCTTGTCAAGGACATCCTCCTCTTCTACCTGTATAACAACAGGAACGTCTGGCTGCTTTTCTTTCTTCCCTCGGCGGGCCTGCTCGTATCCGGCCTCACGAGGCGCTTCCTGATCCCTTCAAAAGAGAACATGCTGACGGAGGAATACATACTGGTTTACCACTCCCCCGGCCGCAGGATGAGCTTTTCCAATCTTTTCGGGAAGCTGGCCTCGACGATCGTCACGATAGCGTCGGGAGGAAGCGCCGGGCTGGAAGGCCCTTCCATATACGCAGGCGCCAACATAGGAGAAGCCGTCCAGCAGAGGTCCCGAAAGGATTTCGAGGGGCTCGACACCCATTTCATGATGATCGCCGGAGCCGCTGCTGGGTTTGCCGCGCTGTTCAAGGCCCCGCTCACCTCCGCCATATTCATCATGGAAGTCCCCTACAAGAACGGCATGAGTTCCCGCGCCCTCATCCCCTCGCTGGTAGCCTCAGCTTCGTCCTACCTTACCGCCGCTTTCCTGACCGGGCCGGACCCGATTTTCCTAGTGGCCCACAAGATCCGTTTCGACCTTCTCGTCCTGTTGATAGCTCCCATGATAGGGATAGCTTCAGGAATTTTCGCCAGATTGTTCGTCAGGTTTTCCGAAATGCTCGCGGAGTTCCGTTCTTCGTTCGGGAAGCATGAATACGTGTTCTCTCTTGCCTGCGGACTGTGCCTGGGCGGGATAGGCCTCATAACCCTCGCCGTGGCGGGAAAGCCGTTCTCCTACGGCGCGGGGTACACCCAGATAAAATTCCTTCTCGAGAACAACCCTTCGGCTGTGGTATTGATAACGCTCTTCGCCGCCAGGATGATCGCCACCCCGCTGACTTTCGCCGGGGGCGGAACGGGCGGAGTCTTCTTCCCCCTTGCCGTCCTGGGGATCACCGTCGGAGCGTTCTTCAACAAGATAGCTTATTTCCAGGATGTCTCCCTCTACCCTCTGATCGGGCTCTCCTCTTTCCTCGCCGCGGGTTACAGGACTCCTCTCGCCGCCGTTACGTTCGCGGCCGAGACCACGGGCAACCCCTACGTGCTCATACCGGCAATGATCGCCTCGGTGATAAGCTTCCTGATAATGGGAAAGAACGGCATATCGGGACAACAGAGGGACTGACTGATATTTGTTCAGTCTTTCAGATCAGGAATAATTCCGAAAAGCTGTTTGAAGATCTCGGCGGGTATCGCCCCCGGCCTGGCGTCTTCTTTGACGCCGTTCTCGGTTATTACTTTCAGCGCTTTCAGCTTCACCTCCCCTTCGAAACTTGAGACCAGCTTTTTTCTCGGATGAAGGAACATCCTCGAGCAGAAGCAGTAGAACTCGCGACTCGCATTTTCATCCACAAGCGGCTCTTTGAGCGGCTTGAAGGTCATAACGGCGGAGAGGACCTTCGGCGGAGGGCTGAAAGACCTCGGGGCGACCTTGAAATCCACCTTGGTCTTGTAAATAGCTTTAGCCCATATCGAGTATTTCGAGTAGTATTCGTCACCGGCATCCGAGCTGAACTTCAGGGCGACTTCGTGCTGGACCATGAAATGGGCCGAGGATATCTTCGATGGAGCCGAAAGAAGATTGAGGATTATGTCCGTGGCGGCGTAGTAGGGAAGGTTGCCGACGACAGAGACCGGAAGCATCGCCGGGTCGAGAGAGCCGATGTCGAACTCTGCGGCATCCGCCTCGACGACCGATACCGACGGATATTGCTCCACGAGACGCTGAACAAGCTTCGGGTCTTTCTCTATCAGCACGAGAGGCTTTCCCAGCTTCGACAGCCCTTCGGTTATCGCTCCCCTGCCCGGACCTATCTCGAGGATCGAGTTCGCCCCCGCAATTTCCTTCGATGCCGTCTCAAGGATCATCCCCCTGATCTTTTCGGAGACGAGAAAGTGTTGTCCCATGAACCTTTTTGTTTTCATGAAATGAGTTTACAATATATTCCTGAAAGTGAGAAGGCGATGGACCTCATCAGGGAACTCAAAGCCATTGTGAACGCGCTC
>MTKZ01082528.1_pt1 | contig 28895 bp, 19 predicted proteins | sample 1042781 | NCBI WGS metagenome assembly MTKZ01 (sample SAMN06212207, study PRJNA360539) | anaerobic digester metagenome | biome: Wastewater treatment plant; material: sludge; isolation source: anaerobic digester fed with sludge from wastewater treatment plant | place: Denmark: WWTP Viborg ... | reverse complement strand
GAGGCTCTGGACCATGCCGAACATGGGGATGCGGACGGCCCGGTCGGCCAGGGCCAGACACTCCTCGGTGATGCCGTCGGCCTCGCTGCCGAAGACCAGGGCGACCGGCCGGGCGAAGTCGATCTCGGTGTAGGGCACGGCGTCCGGCCGGAGGTGGGTGGCCAGGATCTGGTAACCGGCCGCCTTGAGCGGCCCCAGGCAGGAGGCCGGGTCCGGATGGACGGCGATCTCCAGCCACTTGTCGGCCCGGGTCGAGATGGCCTTGTTCGGCCGCAGGGCCTCGGCGTTCGGCCGGATGAGGTCGAGGTGGAGGACCCCGNNGAGCACGACCCGCAGGTCGGATTGGCGGTGGGCGAGGACCCGCTCGACCCTGGCGATGCGTTCCGGAGTGGGCATGCGGGGACTATAACACAATTCGGGGACATGTACCTGCGGTACGTGTCCCCATCCGGAACCTTGTAAATACCCCGTATTTACCCTATAGTTGACCCGCCGCGCCGGTGTGGCGGAACTGGCAGACGCGCGGGACTCAAAATCCCGTTTCCAGCGATGGGAGTGTGGGTTCGATTCCCTCCACCGGCACCAGTTTTCCCCTGATTTTCCCATTTTTTCGTTTAAGCACCGTTAAGCCAAGTTTAGCGAGATTAAACCGAATCTGTTACACAGTTGTTACACGGGGATTGGTCTGTTCTTGAGCTTTCCCCTCCCGATAGCCAAGATTTTTCCTATCAAAAAACCGGGAACACCCGAAGACCCCCAGACGGGCTGTCCCGGGAATGAGTATTAGAACGCTATTTCTACAAAGGGGTTTCTATAGTCTCCTTGGTCCAATAGTTGGACCGCGAATTCCCCGGCACCCCCTTTCATTATGTCTGAGGTCTTGATTTAATTATGTAAGAGGTAGATAAAAAAGAAATAGTATTTGTGGATAGGAGAACGAATGCGAGTTTCACAATACTATAAGCTTAAGCGAACACAGCCGACACTAGACTTCGTTGACGTTGATATTCGCGGAGACGCAAGCGTTTTTGTGGACCCGCGTGCCTTGAGGCTACTGGGCTCAGAGTGGGGGAGTGAATGCGTCCATTTGGTACAGAGCTTCTTCAAGGCCGTCTTGGATGCGATACATCGCAAAGATGATGGAATCGCAAAGGCGCTTCTCAGAGTACTTCACGAGCCGAACGAAACGCATCTAGGCCTTTCAAAAGGGAAAGCCCAAGGGAGGGCCTTAGGATATTATTCGGCGGTCGATGTTTGGGAGGCCCTTTCCAGTAGCGAAGCAGTGAAAAGCGGACTCCTTGAGGACCTCGAAGACACAATCTTAATGGTCGAGGGAATTTCGTCTGACAAGATATCTGATATTACGACGAACATTATTCGAGAACCATTGATTAAATATACACAAGAAATGGCCCAATATTACGGCATTCAGCTTTCCGAGGGCATTCCCTCCGGCCCGATTTGGAATCGTCTCGACAAGAAATGGACTAACCGGTATGAAAAATTGCCGATGACGAGATTTGGAAAACTCCTTCTCGTTCCTAAATCTATAGTCAGAAGGCGTATGGATTACAGTGTCGATGAATACTATCGTTACTATATCCTCGAGCACCTAAAAGAAGTGGAACTATCGGCCAATACGGAGCTGGTCCATTTATTGAAAGACGGAAGCCCGCGAGTAACCAAAAAGGACCTCATAGCGAAGTATGGTGGAGGCAAGGAAGTAATCGTTAGGGAGACACAGAACCATCCAGAAATATTAGAAGAATACCGCCGCTTCAAGCGCTCATCTAGCCGGCCTCCGCTTGACCATCTGGAGCTTGCTGGTTCAGAGGGCTCTCCGATACCTGATTGGGATGTACTTTTAGCAAACGTACTATCGATTCCGCCGGGAAGAGACGATTCTAAGGAATATGAAGATGCTATTGAGGCTCTAATGTCAGCGCTCTTCTATCCTTCTCTTGACCATCCTCAGGTTCAAGCAAGGATTCACGAGGGAAGGAAACGCATAGATATTTCTTATACAAACCTCGCGACCGACAAATTCTTCAAATGGCTGGCAACTCATTATACTGCGCCAAACATTTTTATTGAGTGCAAAAACTATTCTGGCGACCCCGGCAATCCTGAACTCGACCAGCTGAGCGGTCGTTTTTCGCCGAGTCGTGGAAGGGTTGGCATTTTGGTCTGCCGCGATTTCGAAGATAAGAACACCTTTTTAAAAAGATGCCGAGATACTGCTGTTGACCAAAGGGGCTTTGTGATAGCCCTAGATGACACCGACCTTGCTGAGTTGGTAGAAGAGAGAAAGAAAACGCTGGTCTCACCGCCCTATGACATTCTATGGAAAAGATTTACAGAAATAATCAGCTGATACTGGCTAAGGCTATCCTCAAATAAGCAAAAAGCCAAAAAATTGTATTAGCCTTTTAGGATAGAATAGGCATACTTAAGAAAGCACCCGAGGAATAAGTACGAGGTTATGCCAATGTCAAAAGAGACTGTATTCTTTAAGGCACTGCAGGATATCTTTATTGGCGCAAAAATCGAGGGGATAGGCGGGTTCATAAACCTTATGCGAATTAAGTCCCACTACTATGCGCAGATTGAGAAACTTCTAAAAACGGACATAGATAATGCGATAGAAAAATTCCCCTCATTTAGAGAAGAATTGTTTGACAAGCTATATTCATTTTTTAATAGGTATTTTACCCAAAACGGCTCAATATATTTTAGCTCAACACCGTTTCATAACGATATTTATGAGAGGGTTTATACCGACGAAAAAGACGTAATCCTCTTCTGGAAAACGCAGATGCTCTATTACGTCAAGACAGACCGCATATTCAAGAGTATGCCGGTCGAAATTGACAACTTTAGATTCTATTTTGATGCCGGTCAGATTGAAGGAAAAAGAAGCAACGAAAAACGCACACTTATTTACCGCCTTAAGCAAGTCCGAGAGGACGGAACGATTGTCTTTGGAGTTGCCTATTCTGAACGTGGGGCAAAAAACAGAATTGATGAAATAACGCGAGCGCTAAGAGGTGAACATATTACTATCAGCGAGGAGCTCCTTGAAAGAGCCTTTTCGATATTCCAAAGACAGAGTGAAGTAGACTATTTTATTAATAAGAACGCCAGAGCTTTTCTCGAAGAACAGTTTAAATTATGGAGCTATCAATATTTTTGGCAAGGGGCCAAGGAGTGGCCAACTCAAAGGATAAACCAGCTTCAAGTCCTCAAGGAAATCGCCTTTAAAATCATCGGTTTTATTGCGCAATTTGAGGATGAACTGGTACATATTTGGAATAAACCGAAATTCGTAAGAAAAAGCAATTACGTAATTAGCTTGAAGACACTAAAAAGTATCATCGCTGAGAAGGAATTTAAGTCAATTAGAAGGGAAGTATTTAAACTTATCGATGCAAAATTAGAATATAAGAAGGATATTATTGAAACCGTAAGGGAGGTATATAAACAACCCTTGCGAAAGGTGTATGTGCGCAAGGCCAAAATAGAGGGGGAGGTCATAAATCTAGAATACGCAAGGGTATTTGATGAAGAGGAAGAAAGAGCCACATACCTAGCGAGGAATACTTCCGAAAAACCTGTTAACGAGGATATATTCGACAGGAAAAATAAGATTGATGGATATTTAGCTACTATTCACTCGAAGTCTCTTGTTGAAGAAGTAGAACTAGAGAAGGCATATATAGATACTGCATATTTATCGGAAGAATTAAAAGGTACAATCCTTGAGGCGATATCAAGAAATAAAGTCTTAGACGACGCGATAGATGGCTATTTAATTAAATCAGACAATTACCACTTCCTAAAGTCACCAAATAAGTTCAGGAGTAAGATTCGTCTTATATATATTGACCCACCATTCAATACTGAAGGCAGTGGCTACGCGTATTTGGACAAGTTTAAAGACTCTACTTGGTTGTCGATGATACAAGATAGGGTCCAACTTGCATATGATTTATTCTTAACCAAAGATGGGAGCTTCTACATCCATCTTGACTCAAACTGCAATTATTTGAGCCGATATTTATTAGATAATATTTTCAAAAAGGAACCTGACAGAGAGATTATGTGGAATACGGGCGAGGCCTTGTCGGGTTTTAAGACACAAGCGCTAAACTGGATAAGACAGCACGATACGATTTTCTACTATTCGAAAGAAGAACCCCGCTTCAACAAGATGTGGGTAAAAAACGATAAGAAGGACATAGAGGGTCTAGGCTGGTTAGATATTTTTAAGGATGATGACGGAAGCCTATATGTTTATAAATATAAGGATGGACAAAGCGCTCTAAGCAAAACACCCCTGCCAACTGTCGACATAAAGGCCATAGGCGATATGTGGAACGATGTCCTATCTCTTATGTATACACAAAATATGACAAGGGAAAATTGGGGACAGGACAACACTCAGAAGCCCGAAAACCTGCTACGTAGGATAATTCAATCGTCGACCAACGAACGGGATTTTGTCCTTGACTACTTCGTTGGGTCGGGTACTACGGTCGCGGCGGCTCACAAGCTTAATCGCAGGTGGATTGGAATAGAAATGGGCGAGTTTATAGAGAGTATCGTTATGAAACGAATGAAAACTGTCGTCTTTGGCGATATAAGGCCCAAATTATCTGAAGACTTGAATTGGCAGGGTGGGGGCTTTTTTAAATATTATGAGCTCGAGCAGTATGAGGATGCATTATCAAAATGTAAGTATAGTGACGGAGATTTATTCGACGAGCCTAGCGAGAAGGCTTATCTTGACTATGTTTTCTTGAAAGATGAAAAGATGCTTGAGGCCCTAAATATCAATTATAAAAAGAATAGGGTGAACGTCGAAATGAATAGACTTTATGAGGATATCGATATCGCAGAAACTCTATCAAATCTGTACAGCAAGCCCATCAGGTCAATAATAAAAGATGAGGTTGAATTCGTCGACGGGTCCAAGATTAACATCGAAGATTTAGATTACAAGATGATTAGACCACTTATCTGGTGGTGAAATGCGTTTATATCTGCAATCGGTCCTAGATTCTATTCCATTGAGCGCGTTGCCAGAGAGTTGGCAGACTATTAAACTAAGTCGGTTCTCGCAAGACAAATCGCTATTTGATTTTCAAGTGGCTGGCCTTCACAACACGATAAAAGCTTTATGGCTCTTCTATAAAGAACTCGATGGCTCAAAGTCACGGCTTTTTAGCTTATACAGAGCAAACGGATTAGAAGCGGATTTAGATTATAACCTGACCAGTAGAATGGAGGGGAAAACTGCGAAGCTCCTATTGGAGTACGATGAATCATATCCAGTATTAAATAATAAGATTTCTTTTGAGCATTTCATCAACAGGATGAGCTCTTGGATGGCCACCGGTTCAGGCAAAACCCTTCTCATTGTTAAACTGATTGAGATACTTGGGATATTGGGCAAGGCCAAGGCGATTCCAGAAAAGGACATCCTGTTCCTAGCTCACAGAGAAGACCTTTTGGACCAGTTCAGAAATCATATTGAAGAATTTAATAGCTTTTCCACTGACTTGGAGATTCGGCTTAAGAGTTTAAGAGATTATGAGAGCGTAAAGCGGGAACGTCCCATTCCAACAGGAAAAACAGAGGTTATCGTATTTTATTATCGTTCGGACTTAGTTTCCGACGTACATAAAGAAAAGCTCGTTGATTATCATAACTATGATAATGAAGGCAACTGGTACATCTTGCTGGACGAGGCTCATAAAGGAGATAAGGAAGACAGCAAGAGGCAGGTAATTTATTCCATTTTGTCTCGGAATGGGTTTCTATTCAATTATTCTGCCACATTCACCGACCCCCGGGATTATGTTACCTGCGCGTTCAACTTCAACCTCTCAAGATTCACTGAAGAAGGCTATGGAAAGCACATTTACATTTCAAAATCGGAGATTAGTGCCTTTCGTGACAGGTCTGATTTTTCAGCCCAAGAGAAGCAAAAAATAGTCTTAAAATCCTTGTTGCTCTTTACGTACGTTAGCAAATATTACGAAAAGATAATTAAGATAGACAGCAAGCTATATCACCATCCACTCCTCCTTACCCTTGTGAATTCTGTTGACGTTAGAGACGCTGATTTGAAGTTGTTCTTTGATGAGCTCGAACATATTGCAGAAAGCGAAATTAGCAGGGCACTCCTGAATGAAGCTAAGGCCGAACTATCAAAGGAGTTTGAAACATCTCCGACCTATGAATTTGAAGACCTTGCGTGTGCGCCTAATTCCGACTTAATCCTCAAACTGGAATATAAGGACATACTAAAATGCGTATTTAATGCCCACGCCCCCGGGAATTTTGAAGTGTTGAAGGTCCCGGGAAATAGAAGCGAATTGGTATTTAAGCTTCGAACCTGCGACAAGCCTTTTATGCTCATAAAGATAGGTGATGTTTCGGGTTGGCTCAAAGATAAGCTCGATGGCTATGAAATTAATGAGAGCTATGAAAACGAGAGCTACTTTCAGCAGTTGAATCGGCACGAATCAAGTATAAATGTCCTGATGGGGTCACGCGCTTTCTATGAAGGCTGGGACTCAAATAGGCCAAATCTAATTCTATTCGTTAATATTGGTGTGGGCGGAGATGCCAAGAAGTTTGTTCTGCAATCCGTTGGCAGAGGGGTGAGAATCGAGCCATTTAAAAATAAGAGGAGGCGATTAATATTCCTGAATAACCTGGGTGTGTTAAAGGGAGAGATATTTCAGAAGATATACAGGTTTGTAGAGCCTGTCGAAAGCTTGTTTGTTTTTGGGACAAACGCAGAGAATTTAAGAGAGATAATCGGAACGCTGAAGGAAGAAAGACAAGAAATAAGCTTAGAATCAGAATTCAGCCTTAATAAAGAAGTTGAGAAACATCTGCTTCTTGTGCCTACCTATAGATACAGTGAAAAGATATTTGCAGAAGAAAAGGTCCTGCAAAAGTACCCAATAAGTAGAGAGGACGTCAGGCTTGTTAAAAAGTATTATGATTATCTTGGAGAAAAAGTCTGCCTTGTTAAATACCTATGCGAGACGAGGCTAATAAAAAAGACGCAGGAGAGTTTAAAGGACGTAGATAAGTACTTTGACTTAAATGAACAAAGGACGCTTCGCGAACCCGCGTTACTTCTTGGCCGTATTCTGGATTACTTTGGAGTAAGAAGCAAAGAACTAGACGATTTCAACAAGCTCAGCGACGAAATCGTTCATTATAAAAAAATTAGATTTAGTGATGGAGATAGATTTGAAGAGATATTGAAACGGATAAGACAAGTCAAGAACTACGACCAAAAAGAATTAAAAATCAGGGAGTTAAGGTCGGCTTTCAAGAAACATAAGGATATCGAAAAATATGACAGGGCGAAAGAGAAGATTGATAAAGAATACCAACAAGAGACTACCTTTGAGAAAATAAGAATTAAGTATATCGAGAACCATTACTATATTCCCTTGGTAATGTCAGAAAGCGATAAGATTGATTATTTGAATCATATAATCAAGGTGCCTAGTGAGGTTGAATTCCTGCACCAGCTTGAAGAATATATAGCCTCGCCGGGCAATATGTTCTCGGAGCTTGATTGGTGGATGTTTAGCAAAATCGATGAGACTCTGGATGAAATTCACATTCCATATTATGACCCAAAAGAAAATACTATAGCTAAATTCAAACCAGATTTTGTCTTTTGGCTTCAAAAGGGAAAGAAATACTTCATTATATTCGTCGACCCTAAGGGCACTGAACATACGGACGGATTAAGGAAAATAGATGGTTACGTGAGAATATTCGAAACCCCAGATAAAAAGGAAAGCAGGGTATTTAAGTTAGATGGGCTCGACTTAAGCACCCGATTATTGCTAAAGCCGCGCAGAGGCGTTGCTGAAGTTCCTGACAATTACAAAAAGTACTGGTTTGATAATTTCGGCGATTTTTCGAAGAGTATTATGTAAGAAATCCGGCAAGAACTAGAAAGGCAGGCTCCTAGAAGAGAGCCGGATGGCTCTGGGCGAAGCCTTCTAATTATCAGTAAGGGTTATCTCGCCTATTATGTGCATTCCCGACAGGAGCCTCAGGCAGAATTAAGAAGGGCTTTATATCAAGCGATTAAGAGTGAGTTGAAACGAGCGTTGTCGCGGCGTAAAATCGAAAAAAATGCGCAAGAGATGAATAATGGATGAACTGCCCGGAAGGTATTCCCACAAAACAATCAGTCAGCTTAGAGCAATTTCGCAATACGAAGTGCTCCTGCTTGCAGGTGCCCAAATTGAAAAGGTCGGATTTGCCACCACGAGCGAACTCCCATTGACGAAAGAGCCTAAGGTTGCTATTGAGTCTTATCGAGGGACTTTGAAGGAATGGCGAGAAGCAAATGGGCTCACTCATATGCCTGAGGTTGGACTAGAAGAGGCGCAAATAATGCGGCTCTTTAAATGTAGGACTCAGGAAGAACTCGAGGGGCGGTTATCGAAAATGAAGACGCTTAAGCTCGTCTGGCGGTGGCATAAAGGAAGGCACCGTGTTTATCGACTCCGGATGGAGCCGCACGAACCTATCCATAAGATAGCGAACACCTAAAAATTCTTAGTTCTACGATAAATAGTTTTTAATCCTTGCCAAATCGCTCCGGAATAGCCCCCTAGTGTTGCGGCAACTGTCCATAAGGTCTAATCAATTAGACGAAAATGAGAGGCACGGGCCACAGCGAGGATGAAGGCCACGCAGACAAGGGCTTCCAAGCTCACTTAAAGGCCAATTCTGGCCAAATCCGTTGGGACCCATATGTTTAGCCGGGTTTTTAGATTTAGGCGCTTGTACGAAATCCTAGATGCCTCAACGGGCCTTTTAAATGGTGGCTCGGGGATGATGAACTCCTCTAAGGAGATTAGGTAAAAAAATCTCTACAAACGAAGTATTTTGTCTAATAATTAGATAACTATTTAGCGTAGGGCATATCTTGCGAGGTTTAGTGTTCCTACAGGGGAGGCGATTGCTAAAGGAGGGTAAAGATACCCCCCATTTTCCTCGCTTTTTCTATAGGCTCTTATACGCAAATTGGAGGCCTGGCGGGGCCGGGGATTGGCCCGGCTACCCGGAGGTTTTGAAAGAAGACGGATAATCTCCGGCTTATCGGCCTCACTAATAAAGACGGGGATACTCTGGCCATTTTCTCACTATGCCTTATCTAATTGATTAGACTTGATATGTTCTGGGTTATAATCTCGGAATAAGAGATAGGGGATTCTATATGAATAAAGAAGTTATCGCATTCATTAAAAAGCATACCAAAGAGTTCGATACCAGCGACCAACGGGCCGAATTGCTCACGCGAAACGAGTTCTTCCTAAAGGAACTGGGCGAAATAAAGACCAGTGCTGGCGTCAGAGGCACCTTGCCGTACAGGAAGTACTTTCAGAAGAAACGGGGAGAATCGAGGGTAAATGTAACCAAAATTACACCTAAGGGGCTGGAATCCCCGGCCCATAGGTTTCAATGGCCAGAACAGCTAAAAAAGCAGGGTAGGCTCAGAGCTAGCGTAGAGATGAGCTTGGGCATTTGGAGCATATTTTGTAGACGTTGGAACATAATGCCTGAGTGGGATGGAGAACTGCGTTCACTGGGCGACTATATGGAACCTCCACTGGAATTTTTTTGGGTAGAGGGGAGCGAGGAAATTAGTCCGGCCCTAATAATGCGAATTAATGAATGGACGACGCTCAATGATATTAAAGGCGTCTGGGGTCAGGTTGAAGAACTTCAAAACGAGCTTTGGAGGAAGCAAGAGAAGAGAACAAACTTCGCCAGAGACCTGCTTTGGTACGACCTATCAAGGAAATACGGATTGAAGTACGTAGAAATAGCTAAGCTCTGGAACGAATATCATCCCGAAGATATAGACCTCTTGATTATGCGAAGGATGAAAGAAAAGATTAAGAAAGAAGACCTACAAGGCAAAGCCCTGACAGACAGCGAACTTTTAAAGGAAATCAGGACCGGATTCCTTGCCGATAAATATAGGTCCGATTTTGAGGCAGAAAGAAACGACTATGTATCGGACGGAGAAGCAGGACGCAAGGTCACTCCCCCGTTTTTGGATGCAGTCAAGAAAGCAATAAAAAGAATGAGCTTGCAGATTAGCCAAGCAAATATTACCTCGCAACAGACAGCGCTACGTCTAGACCTTATGCTCTCCACCGGCAGACAGATGATTCGGCGATAATTCTTCTATTCTTCTTTTCTACTAGGGGACATATAAGTTCCCTTCTCACGTCCTTAGCGTAAGCCCCGACGTTTACTTATATTGGCGTCGAAGTCAAAAAGAAATAGGAGAGAAAACCAATGACTGACGCCGAAATCTCAATTATGAAGATGGAACCGGCGGAATTCTACAAGGCATTTGGGGAAATTAGGCTACATTCGGCAAGCCAAGCCGATTGCCCCTTATGTGGCGCATTGCTCGCGTTCAGTTTTAAACGAGCGGAGGATGGTGTCTGGACTTGGTATTGCAGGGCCTGTCATCAGGAGGGAGATACCATCTATTTTGTTGAGAAAGCATTTGATGTGGATAGAAAGACTGCGGTTGAATTAATACAAACCTACTTGGAAGACTGCGCCCAGCCCGAACCGTGCCGAGAAACTAAGGCTAAGTTGTCGAAAGAATCGGAGCCTTCTGGAGTGACTAGCGAACCTAAGCTACCACCTTGCGAGCGCTGTGCTGACGGCGGCGAGTCTCGCAAAGAGGGAAAGCATTCCGAGATTATCCTCACTGTGGACGAACTAGCAAAGGCTAAAGATATTCATAGAGAACGGTACCTAGAGTTTTTTATTGAGAGGGGATGTATTTCGATACTCGGAGGCGAGCAGAAGATTGGGAAGTCACTGCTGGCACTCAATATCGGCATTAGCCTAGCGAGAGGAGAGAGTTTTCTTGGCCTAGCTGTTCCTAAGGCAAGAAAAGTACTTTACCTTCAACAGGAGATTCATAACGCCGGTATGCTCGAACGGTTATCTAAGATGACAGATATCAGGGAGTCCTCGGTACGAAATAACCTGCTCTTCTTTGCGATGGACAGGGTACTAAAGATAACGCGAGAAAGTGATAGGGAGCAAATCTGCAAGTCGATAGAAGAGACTGTACCTGATTTGGTGATATTCGACCCTTATTGCACCTTCCATAACGACAATGAAAACGATACGAGCCAAATGAACGGTGTGATGGACCTTTTCTTCGGCATTCTCAGGAAATACAACATCGCGATATTACTAGTCCATCACGTAGGCAAGCCGCAACTCCTTGCGCGGCGTGGGGCACACAATTTGCGCGGAAGCTCGGCCATCCCAGATAGGGCGGATGCAACGATAGTCCTGAGCAGGCCTTCGGAATTCTTAGCCAGCCTAGGCAAATCAAAGGTCGCCTCTAAGCTACTTCCACCGTCCTGCTACCTTAATGTCGAGTTCAATCTCAGGCACGATTTCGAGCCTTCGCCATTTGTGATTGAACGGAATCCTGACACTCTTTGGCATAAGCGTTCAGACATCGCTGAGAAACTAGTTAGGGAAATCGTCCCTGCTTTTGCAATCGAGCACCTATCAGAACACGGAGGGGCAATGCCCCAGAAGGACCTTGTTCAATATCTCCAAGAGAACGTGGCAAGCAGAGCGATTGTGTTTGAAGCCCTTAGAGAAATGAAGCCCGATAGGATTATCCCCGAGAAGGCTTCCGGTAGGGGAAATCCTCTAATCCTTAGACTCCGGTAGCCAGACAATGCAGACCCCGGCACTGTATATCACGCATACTAAATACCCGTCCTTATGGGGAAACCATTTAGTATGCACCCCTGCGACAAGAGACAATCCTTATATGCAGGGGGGAGGGGGGGAGAGGAAAGAAAGAAGAGAGAAGAAGATAAAGATTAAGAATAGGGAATTTGTGTATATACGAATACGTGCATCGCACAGCAATATAGACCGAATCGGGGGAGTGAGTTTTCGCTGGAAGAGGATACCCGTTCGTTTGTTTCCTATTCACCCTCAGGCCCCCGTTTTCTTGTCTGCTAGTTTTGCAATGGTCTAATCAAATGGAACGGTTGCTCACGGTTAGGGAAACAGCCGAGAGGCTGAATGTCCATCCCCAGACCGTGTACAGGCTCGCTAATGCTAAGAACCTACCCCACCTAAAGCTAAAGGGAGTCGGCCTGCGGTTTCGTAAGGCCAATATCGATGAATGGCTAGGTAAAGGCCAAGTTGCGCCCATAACAGAAGCAGTACAATTATTGGATAATCAGTTATTTGCATTGAAAAAGCGACCTCCCAGAGCTATAATTACAGCGGATGGAAACAGTACGGGAGGTACAAGCGAGATGGCGAAAGCCAAATCCAGAGCTCGCTACAACTTCGGCTTCGGCGCTATCTATCAGAGGAAAACGAAAGACGGGAACGCCAGATGGTATCTCGACTACCGGAACGGTAGCGGGGAAAGGGTGCAGAAGGTCGCAGGACACGCCGTTACAAAAGAGGACGCGGCCCTCGCATTGCGAGAGGAACTGGCAAGAGTGCTGAGACAAGATTACGGAATCGCCAGCGAACCTGAACCTGTGAGTTTTCGCCAGATGGCAAAGCTATACATCGACAACTATGCGAAGGCTAATAAGAAGAGCTGGCTAACTGACGAATTTAGGCTCCGTAATCTTCTGGACTTCTTCGGAGATTATCAGCTCAGGGCTATCAACCCTCTGCTTATCGAGAAGTTCAAGGCTTCGAGGCTCGATGCGGGTAACTCCAAGTCCACCGTGAACCGTTATCTTGCCCTTCTCAAGATTATGTTCAGATTGGCCGCTGATTGGGGATACAGCGATTCTAGCCCCCTAAAGAACGTCAAGTTATTCTCCGAAAAGGACACGCAAAAGGAGAGGTACTTGACCGAAGCGGAGCAGAAGACGTTACTTGAATGCAGTTCGGCACGCCTCAGGCCAATCATTCTTTTTGCACTTCATACCGGAATGCGAAGGGGCGAGATACTGAGCCTCAAGTGGGCTGACGTTGACCTGTCCAGAAGAGTTATCCGCGTTGAGAGAGCCAAGAATGGACGGACGAGGTTCATCCCAATCAACAGTACGCTGAATGATGAGTTAGAAAAGCTGAGGAGAAGCAGGGGCAAAAGCTCGCTGGTTTTTCCCTGCAAAAGCGTCAGGACGGCCTTTGAAAACGCCTGCAAAAAGGCGAAACTGGCCATCCGCTATCACGACCTCCGCCATTCATTTGCTACTAGGCTGGTTGAAAAGGGTGTCGATTTGATTACCATCCAGCATCTTCTCGGCCACCATAGCGTTACGATGACGCAAAGGTACACTCATTCGAGTGATGACAGGAAGATGTCAGCCGTCGAGCTCCTAGCCGCCCCGCCCGAAAAAGAGCCCCATAAGGGGGCCTCCCTGTTACACAGCCGTGACACGAAGACGCGGGGAATTCGCCCCCGTCCTGCAACACCTGTATTATCAGTAAATTAGACAGGTCAAAGGGAATGGACTCACTGGACTCAAAATCCCGTGCCTAGCGATAGGCGTGTGGGTTCGATCCCCTCCACCGGCACCAGTTTTCCCCTGATTTTCCCTGTTTTCCCATTATGCTCCCGTAGTCAGAATTAGGCGAGATTAGGCACAATTTGTGACACCGGTGTGACACGGCGGGGGAGTCTATCCCGGGCCTGAGTACCTATCAGGGCTTGATATATGCCCTCCTACCCCAAGCCGTTGCCCCCCATCCGCTCTCGCGGATAGGTCAATAAGCCACCAGGTCTGTGATGCTTTTCGGGGCATATGGCGGATATTTTAGTGCATACGTTTGCATTGGGCGCCCGTCACAGACCGAAGCCGGAGCCTCCAACTGTGAGGGACGCCCGCAGAGCGTTTAGGGCTCCGCTATGCTAGATATCCCAGGAGGGGAGATTCTCATTGAGCTTCATCGCCAAGTCTCCTTGCGCAAAGAGCTATCCCCGAGCGCTCGCATAAAGGACTTTCGCGATTGCCGCGGGGCGACCCCTCTCAGGGAATATGGGGCTAGGCCTCTTGAAGAGGGAGTGCAGTAAGATTCCGTCGCTTCTTGAAGGTCTCGTTTCTGAGATGCTATCCTGATGGCGGGCAGGATGATTTTATCGGAGGAGATGGCTACAATGAAGATTTCAGAGCGTACCGTTTCTGCTTTAGCTAAGATCGTTACGGGTGATTCGCAGATCTCGCCTTACAAGAGCGGACCTGCGCTGGTAAAGTTATTCCGTGAGTTTGGGGCGAACGATGTTTATGGCCAAGGATTCCCTTCACGTTGGAGCTATGCAGAGGAGAAGATCCGGTCAATAAACGGGGCCGAGTTTCTTCCTGCTCTTATCAAAGCGATCTTCGATCCTCGTGATTGGTTTGAGTTCAAGGAGCCACGTGAGAGAGCGGTCGCCTATTTGAATGACTATTTAAAATATGACGGATTCGAGATTCGCCGGGACGGAGATTTATTCTCCGTTCAAGTCATCTCGGGAGGAGCCGTTGCGTTTAGCTATCCGTCTCAAGCAGTCACAGAAATCAACCAGTTGTTTATAGATGAGCAGATTAAGAAGTGTGATCGAAAACTCGCCGAGAACGACTTTGATGGTGCCATCACAAATGCACGTTCCCTCCTTGAAGCGGTGCTGTCGGATGTCGAACAGAATCTCTCACCGCAGAACCCGCCGCCCTACGATGGCGATCTTGTAAAGCTCTATAAACGTATCCAGAAACTTTTGAATCTTGAACCAAGTCGGACAGACATCGCAGAACCCCTAAAGCAGGTGCTCGGAGGGCTTGCAAGTATCGTTTCTGGCCTAGCTGGCCTAAGAAATAAGTTGGGTGATGCTCACGTTCGTTCTTATCAACCCGCAAAGCGGCATGCCGTCCTGGTGGTTAATGCAGCAAAAACACTAGCAGCATTTATCATAGAAACGAAAGTACAACATGCTGCAAGAGAAGGCAGATAACACAGATCCATAGCGTACTGCGCTATCCCTCCGCTTTATGTGCCGCTTCTCGATTAAGGCCGTCAAGCGCGTTAGGCCTTATACTGAAGCGGCCGATGTGTCGGCAAGCGAGCAGTCTTGGGTGTCGTTGCCTGGCCCAGAATACGGCACCCTTGCCCGAATACCCCCTGTTTTTCTGGGGTTTTTGCCACCATCTCCCCCTGCCCCATACTCGGATATGGGCAGGGGTGCGTTTGAGGCGAAATCCCCAAAAAAAAGGGGGAGAAACGAAGGCTACCAAACGCCGCTTGCGTCCCTAACCTGTAGTCCCTTCAGCGGCTCGTGTGAGTGTATAAATGCTCTTTATGACCTGACCCCCTCACAGGGATCCAGCCCGTGTGCTAAGATTTTGCTGGATCGAGGGAGGTCAATATGGCTAGGAAGCGGTTTTCCCCGGAGCAGATCATCACCATGCTCCGGGAGGCGGAAGTCCTTCTCAATCAATCGAACCCGGTCACCGAGGTCTGTCGGAAGCTGGGCGTATCCGAGCAAACCTACTACCGCTGGCGTAAGGAGTACGGCGGGATGAGGGTCGACCGGGCGAAACGGCTCAAGGAGTTCGAACAGGAGAACGCGAGGCCGAAGAAGCTCGTGGCGGACCTATCCCTGGACAAACGCCATCTTAAAAAAGGTCAACCGGGGAAACTCCTGAGCCCGGCCAAGCGAGGCCGGGCGGTCGAGCATGTATGTGACGTGATGGGTATCAAGGACCACGTCTGGAGCTACAATATGGTGGTGGAGAGGACGTCGGACGGCCGGCCCCTTCGGATTCTGGCCGTCATCGATGAGTATACCAAGGAGTGCCTGGCGCTCCATGTGGCCCGGAGGATCAGATCCGCCAACGTTCTGGACCAGCTTTACGAGCTGTTCCTCGGGAGAGGCCTGCCTGAATACCTCCGGTCCGACAACGGCCCGGAGTTCGCGGCCAAGGCGCTCCGAAAATGGCTGACCCGTCTCGATGTGACGACGCTGTTCATCGAGCCCGGGAGCCCTTGGGAAAATGGCTACATCGAGTCCTTCAATGGCAAGATGAGGGACGAGCTTCTGAACGGGGAAGTGCTGGACACGCTGGAGGAAGCTAAAGTGCTTGTGGAGGCCTGGCGAAGGGTTAACAATCGCATCAGGCCGCACAGCTCGCTGGGATACAGGCCGCCGGCGACGGAGGCGCATGTGGTCGGAACGTTCACTCTAGGGCTGGCACAAAGTTAGGGGGCAGGTCAGATCCGGTGTGATGAACTGGCCGTCTCGAAGCTCAAAGAGGAATTTGGGAAAGCCTGGCTCCACCAGATCACCCGGGACCATGTTGCGGCCTGCTTTCGCCAGGAGCGAATAGCCATTTCGAAAAAGACCAAACGGAGGCTGTCCGGGTCAAGCCTTAACCGTCGTCTGGCAATCCTTAAATGCCTCTTGAACTGTGCCATCGATCGTGGCTATATCCGGGATAACCCAGCAAAGGGGGTCAAAAAGGCTAAGGAGCCTCCTTGGCGACGAAAATTCGTTCTTGCTGAGGATGAGCCGCAGGCCTTAGTCGACGCGGCATCCCCACATCTAAAGCCAATCTGGCGCTGGCGATAGGGACAGGCCTCCGGAAGGGGGATATCCTTCGGCTCCGCTGGGACCAGGTCGATTTTCAAGCCAACGTTATTCCTCTTTATCAGCAAAAAACGGGTGAGCCGATTGAGATACCGATGATCTCGCTGACGAGGGAGGTGTTATGGCGACACCGAGCCTCAGCATGTACCTCGTCGACCATCTTTTCCTATCGGGGGAAGGCTATCGGAAACTGCCGGACTGCATTCCAAGGTGCTCTCCGTCGCTCAGACTTGGCACCCAGGGGATCCGGTTCCACGACCTGAGGAGATCATTCTCCACCCTGCTTAATAACCGCGGGGTAGCGTTGACGAAGATTCAGATGCTCCTCGGCCACTGGTCTGTGTTAATCACCAAGCGATATCTCGGGGTCAAGTTCGAAGAGACAAGAACAACGATTGAGGTCCTGGATACGCCCGAGATAAAGGCCCTTGCCGGCCCGTCGGTTAGGACGATTCCAGGCGTTTCGTTTCGCAGAGAGTTCTCGACCGGCGTACCGTCTGCCAACTTAAAACACTAGCCGCCAGCATGGGGACGCACCTCTACAAGTAATACAGCCGATTTTCAATCACTGTGACAACACGTTTCGGCACGAGAAAGGATGATCGCCTGGCAACCTATCCGCCGAAAATTTGTGCGGCTATTTTTTTTGAGACAAGAACCGTAAGAAGCAAAAGGCATCCCAGTAGCAGACTGCCGGGACCAGACAGCCAAGCACTAGAAAGATTAGGTTACTTAGATGCGTCCCTAATGGCCTTCCGGATCTCTGGTTGATTCGGATTCATCTCGAGGGACTTCCGGAGATACGAGAGGCCACGCTCCTTCTGCCCAATTCCAAGAATGGAGGTTCCCATGAGGTTTAAGAGCTCTACTGTCTGGCCTGTAAACCTCATCGTGTTTTCGAGGACCGGGATGGCCTCCCGGAACTTACCCAGGCGATAGAGCGACTTTCCAAGGAGGAGGCTAGCCTCAGCATTTTCTAGCTTCTGTGCGGGCTCGAGAACGGAGACGACTCGCCCGTCGTCTTTCATTTCGAAATAGGCGCGTGCCAACAGCAGGGCCTCTGAGATACTATAATTCTTCTTATCGTAGAGAGGTTCGATTAAGGCAACGGTCTTGGCTGGCTGGCCGAGACCGAGATATTCATAGCCTTGGATCATGTCATAGTAGGGGTGAGAGGCGGGCGGGTAAAGTTTGTCATAGCGCCAGGGCCTAGGGATAGTGGAAGATGCAGAAACGTCGAATCTCTCCTTGGATAGTAAGACCGTTCTTCCCGAAGAATCCGCTATGTCAATAGTGAGCGTATAATGGCCGGGCCTAAGGTCGGCACTAGCGAAGGTCTTGAAAAAATACCTCCGGCCATGTACGGCCTCATCGGACCGGAATATATTGGCGGTCTCTCCGTCGACAGAATACCTCAGCATACCTTCGCCTATGATCGCGTTGGGATTGTAGATCTCAAAATAGACCTGGAGCGGCTCCCCCTTAGCCAGGGTTCGCGTTGAATTGGGGAACAGCTTCTGGCCATCGATGACGAACGGCGCCAATTGAGACCCTTGCGCGACCGGCTTGGTGTCATAAAGAACAAGGAGTCGGCTGAGGGACGGAATCCCTCTTTCCGGCGAAACGATAGTTTCCTCAAAAGTTGAGAACTCATTTGAGTCCGAGTTCCTAAGCAGATAGCTAAGGCTAAAGGTCCCCGCGACAAACGGCTCGAGATCGCCTACCGCTACCCGGCGCCCGGCGATGTCTTCGAATTCGCTTCTGGAAAGCCTGATCGCGATGTCCTTCTCTTCCTGATGGACGAGCCCGCCATCGGCCCCCGTGATCTTGATGTCAAGCCGAAGAGGAGCAATAACTCCCCCCTCGAACGGAGACATGGAAAGGCGGCTGGGTTCGATTATCGTGTAGAGGATATTCAGATCGTCGGTCTGATGAAGGAACACGGACGCGTCTGCAGGCAGGTAGTTAGCCGTATGCTCTGTAGTGATGATCTCGCTGTTCCTCGCGAAGGCGACAGCCCATTCGCTTTGGACCTTCTTCGCCGGGAGGCTCTGGATGCCGGATAGCAGAATGTCTGAAGCTAAGGAGGACATCGACGAGAGGTCCGCGCCCGAGCCGGGGATCAGGGTAAGGGAGGCTTCCGCCAATTCAGCAGATATGTTCCTAAGGGCTTTATAAGCGCCCCGCCGATCATAGCTATTTTGAGATGCCCCCTGGAAAAGGCGGTTGGGGCCATCTTGGCTCGGACTATATAGAACAAAATCACTCATGACATCACGCTTGAAGAAAAGGACATAAAAGACTGGGGGTAGACCGAGAGCGGGCTCGCCGTTGTATTGCCATAGTTCGCTTGGAGTAAGATTCTGCGTGCCCTCATCAAAGCGCTCAGTCGATATCGGCCTTCCCAAAATGATATAGATCCGGCCGCGGTCAGTCTCCCGGCCTCTTTTGAGAGACCCCCGGCCAAAGTACTTGTCGGAATACTCCAGTCTCCGGTAATGTTCTATTTTGAACTCGTTTTCTGGCGTCCCCGGGCTAGGGTCCCTCTGTAGCCAAAAAGCCTCCTCGAATATTCCCCGCTCCCTGTCAGATTTTAGGGAAAGGAAGACATCCCTTTCCTTTGGGGTAATGATATAGGCTACCTCCTTGTCCAGCCAGGCCTCCCACCGAGCAGTCAGATTGCTTGCGCCCATTGCCCAGATAGGGGTGAACAAGGAGCCGACGAAAAGCCAGATTGAGACGACCTTTTTCACAGGAGTGGCATCTTACCTCCGAGGATAACCCCTGTCAAGCCGGCGACCCTTTTGAATCTCCTAACGCAGAAGCACTTAATTTACCTCAAAATAGCCGTCTTCAAGGCTGTATCTCATGCAGTAATCTACCTAATTGCGCGATTATTTACTAAATAGAGCTTGACAAGGCGCCCTTTGAAGTATATTTATCAATTCCGCTTGGGTAAATAATGAACCCGAAAGAGCTGTCAGCTTACGCCAGCCTATCCCTCCAGACTATTTACAACCTCGTCCATAAGAACGAGATCCCGCACCGCAGGATCTCTAAAAAGCGAGTGGAATTCACTCGTGAGGAGATCGACGAGTGGCTCAAGACGCGAAAAAGGAAGGCCAGAAAACCGGACGAAAACCCCATCGGGGAAGGAAGATTGACTCTCCCGTCAAGCGATATTCTAGGGGAAGGACATGAGGCCCTTCTGGATCAATTATGTGCGGAAACAGCATCATCCAGTTGCGTGAGCGTCCCTCAGCCGAGGCCCCCAAAGCGATACTCCTTTCTGAGGCCGTTGCCTATCCTTCTTTTTATCGCGATTGGCTGGGCAGGCGGATACCTTTACTTCCGCTTCACAGCCTCATCGAGCCGGGGGCGAACTGCTCAAGCCCAGGAGCTGGCCGCGAAGTCGGTCGGTGGAGCGGAAAGATCCTTGTCCGGAGTGATCGGCCTGGCCTCTTTGATCGAACAAGAGCGGCCGGGACGAGTTGAGGTGCGGATCCCATCCAGCCCCAGCGAGAGCGCCGAAGTCCACGTTAATCGCATTTCGGATCTCGGGCTTCAGAACGAAACGACCGCTCTGATCTGGCCGCTGCTGATCCAGGCCCTGAGGGATGGAAGCGGTGATTACGCCTCGCGGTCCAGGACGATCGATATCTTTCGCCCTTATGCGGACGATCCAAGGATCCAGGAAGCGATCGTTTATCTAGCGAAGAATGAAAAGGACCCCTCCCTCCGACTCAAGGCCGTCACCGTCCTTGACAAAGTCGCGGATAGCGAAGGCGTCAAGGACGTCCTCTTGGATCGTCTGATGAATGATAATAACTCAGGAATCCGGTTCAAGGCCCTCGAGATCATTGAGAAGAATATGGATCTAAGATCCATCCAGATCATCGAAAAGGTAAAAGACAAAGAATCGGACGAGAGCATCCGGAGCAAAGCCAGGACGATCCTGGCCAACTACAGAAGCGGCAATGTCTGAGGATCCGTCGGGACTTTCATGAAGAAGGCTTCAAGGCTCCGCTTAACCTTTTCGATCGCTGTCTTGCTGGCTTCTTCCCTATTCTCTCAGATCCCGGCTGCCGCCAAAGTGTCCTCCGTCCTTCCATTCGAAGACATCACCATTAAGAACCATAAGGGCCGTATCGTGATGGCCAACCTCAAGGGCGGATTCCGCATCGGAGAGGTCCAGGGAAGCGCTGAGCTTGATGCGGCGGGTTCCGTGAAGATCGAGCGGATCGCTGGGCCCCTCAGGGTCAAGACCTCGATAGGGGACATCGAAGTCGGCGACGCGGGAGGCGACGTCAGGGCCTCTGCGGGTTCGGGGAATATCAGCATAGAAAAGGCTGCTGGGGATGTCTTTCTCCAATCGGAACTAGGGGAGATCATTGTCGGGTCAGCCCGCTCTATTGAGGTCCTTAATGCCCAGGGAGGGGACGTCAAAGTGCTGGACGTGCGCGGCCACGTAAAGGTCGTCACGAAAGGGAATATATCAGTAGTCTGGAACAGGCACGACGCTGGCGCTGACCTATGCTCGCTCGCCAGCCGAGAAGGCGATATCACGATCTATGTTCCCGTGACGCTAGGCGCTGATATTGAGATCAGCGTTCCCCTGTCAGAAGACAGTAAGAGAGAATCTCACTTCGAGTCCGATTTCTCATTCACCCGGTTTGATCAGAGATGTTTGGCGAATCAAACGCTCATTTTGACAGCCCAGATCAACGGAGGCGGGGCTAAGATCCACCTCGAGATTGAGAGAGGCAATGTCTATCTTAGGGCAGCAACAGCCGAAAGGCTGCCTAGGACATGAATAACAGGAACAAGGGAGGAGGCCAAACGATCAGTTAAGAAATTGATTGATAGGGTGGGCGAGGTGAAATGAGCCGTGGATCAGACAAGCATCATTTCTTTTCGGTCGATTCCTCGCCCTCTGCATTATACAGAGGGCGGGACTCATTAACAAGCCATGAAGATCGCTGACCCACGTCCGGAGGGGAGCCTAAATGGGTGGCCCCGGCCGGATTAGCGCTCATCAGGAGACGATAGGAGCAAGAAAGGAGGACCTAATGCTGAAGAACTGCCGATATGCATTGGTGGGATTGTTGGCCATGATGTTCGCCACGTTGGCCCTCGCTCAGATCAAGGAAACGGGCAACGTCCACGGGTATGTCGTGGATGAGGCAGGAGCTTCGCTTCCGGGCGTTTCGGTCAAAATATCGGGGCCGAATCTGATTGGAGGCGCAAAAACCTATGTCACGGATCTTAAGGGCTATTATAGGTTTACGAACCTGCCCACAGGTCCTTATACGGTGTCGGCAGAATTGCCTGGATTCACTAAGTTCCTCCGTGAAGTGATGAGTTTACATGCGGATACGACGCTGGCCGTCGACTTTGTGATGACCCCGGCCACCGTTAAAGAGGAAGTCGTCGTCCGGGCGAACCCGCCGACGATCGACGTAAAGAGCAGCGCAGTCGGCGCTACTGTCGTTACATCTGAACTTCTGCAATCGCTACCGACGCAGCGGACGCTCGGCGACCTTTTTGGAATGGGCGTCGGTACAGAGGTGTCATCGATCCAGAGCCTCTCCGCCGTCACCGTAGATGCTTACGGGATTGGCGGAACGGGGGAGTCTAATGGCTATGCGATGGATGGGGTCAGTCTTAAGTCCTCTGCTCTCGGTACGCTCCGTAATTCCCCTGACTTTAACAGCATACAGGAGGCATCGATCCAAGGTTTGGGCCTTCCTGCCGAATATGGTCAATACACGGGAGCCGTCCTCTCGGCGATCACCAAGTCTGGGTCAAATAGGCTTCAGGGGCTTATTGACGTTCGCTACAATGGAAGACAATGGAATTCACAGAACCTGAGTGCTATCCCCGCTGAGAGCTTCTTTGATCCTGCGGATCGGGACAAGACATTCCAGTCGGGATCCCTGCTTGACCTCTCTGCGCAGGTTGGCGGCAAGTTCATCAAGGATAAGCTCTGGTTCTTCTTGGCCGGGTCCTACGGCAACAGCCGGGAGTATCCGTTGGGTACAACGGGGACGAAGGAGCTCAAGAGGCCGCGCGTCTTCGGGAAACTAACTTTTCAGGCTAGCCCGGCCAACACGCTCAGTGCCTCGGCCAGCTACGAGAACATGACGGGGACGAACGTCTATTTGAGTCCCCAATTCCCTGAAGGAGTCTCCCCGAACCGGACCGAGCCGGGGCTTGTTGGGAACCTCAATTGGACCTCGGTACTTTCTCCAAATAGTCTCTTGGCCGTCAAGTTCGGCTACAACAACAAGAAGTTCTCTGTGACTTGCCCGAACGGAGATGCGCCGGCCTACTTCGACTATGGTACAAACGCCTATAGCGGAAACTGGCTGCAGTGGCAGGAAATTCCCGAGGAGAATGTTTTTCTTAACGCCCACCTCTCGCATTTTGCGTCGGACCTTTTCCTTGGCTCCCACGATCTCAAATTCGGAGCGGAAGTCGAGCTTCGTAGTCCGAAGACCATCTTTGGATTCCCTGGAAACAATCTGTACTACACGCTCTTTGGGGAACCCTATATGCGGTATTACATGCCGCCAGTAGACACCAATAACAAATACAGGACCTTCACGGCGTTCCTTCAGGACAGCTGGCTCCTGACGAAGCGTCTGAATTTGAATTTGGGCGTGAGATACGATAATTACTATTTCCAGTCCACGGGGGGCCGCGATACGCTTTATAAGAGTGGGAACATCTCGCCCCGAGCGGGATTGTCGTACGACCTCCTCGGCGACAGAAAGAACGTCATCAAGTTTCACTTCGGCCATTATTACGAAGGACTGTATTCAGAGACATTCCGGGGCTCAGATGCGGCTGGCAATCCCGAAGCCATACTCTATATGTGGGACGGAACCGATTATGTTGAAGCCGCCCGCTATAACTCCGCGCCGATCCTGATTGACCCGAAATTCAAACAACCTTATCTGAGGGAATTTGTGGCCGGTTATGAACGCGAGCTCTTTCGGGACGCATCACTGAGCGTCCATTTCTATTATCGGAAAGTGATCCGCTTCCTCGGCATGTATAATCTCTCGGCGCAGTGGGCAACCATGCCGGTCATCAACCCGGGCCCTGATGGGATTGAAGGTACGGCCGACGATATGGGGACCCTGAACGTTTACTACCAGCTCAATCCGGGCGAAGACACGATCATGTATGCCAATCCCAAAAGGGGGGACATCGCTAGCATGACCGACGAGCCCCGAAAAACAATGAAGGGGATTGAGGTCGTCTTTGCCAAACGGTTCTCCAATCGGTGGCAGATGATCGCCTCCTATAACTACTCCCGGATTCGAGGGAACGCTTCCGGAATGTGGACGGAGATCGGGATGTCGCCCAACTACTTTATCAATGCATATGGGATGACCAGCGCCTATTATGGGCAGCCGCACCAGTTCAAGGTCCAGGCTGCGGTTCTTCTTCCCTTGGATATCAATCTCGGAGTTGTCGGCGCGTACCTGTCTGGGAGGCCGAAAACTGATACCTTCGTGGCTTACTTGCCGACGGGGGCCACGAATATCAACGCTGTTGCCCCGGGGACGAACAAATTTGATGCGACCAAACAGTTGGACATCCAGATCGAAAAACAGTTTAAGATGGGAACAGCTCGAGTTAGTTTCCTCGTAGACTTTTACAATATCTTCAATTCGCATTCCGTGACCGATGTAAGTACGGTTTACGGACCCTCATACGACAAGATTTACACGGTTCAGCCCCCTCGGCGTTTCCAGGCAGGTTTCCGCGTGATGTATTGACAGCGACTCAATCGGAGAGGAGAGAGCTCCCGCTCTCTCCTCTCGCTGGTCTGCCCTCCCAGAAATCAGGAAGTGTTCTTTGAAGGAGGAGCCGTGAGAAGGTTAGGTTTCCGCTTGTCCCTGGTCTTGGTGCTTTTGGCGCAGTCTGTTCAACTCACCGCAGACGAGGGATTTTGGCCCTTCAATAGGCCTCCCGTAACCATCGTTAGCCGGAAGTATGGCTTCAGTATCACGCCGGAATGGCTGCAACGCGTCCAGTTGTCATCGCCAGACATGAGAGGGTCCTCAGGCTTTGTGTCCCCTCGCGGCCTTGTCATCTCCTGTTATCACGGCACGTCTGTTCTGGATGGTCTCCGAGAGAGCGCGGACATACGGAAAACTGGATTCTATGCCAAAACGCTCGAGGAAGAACTCAAGTGCCCGGGCTTGGAGCTCCTCGTCCTGGAAAGGATCGACGACGTCACGGCGGAGGTTTTGAAAGCCGCCCCGGCAAACGGGTCCTATTCAGAGCTTATCAAAGCCCGAGGAGAGAAGATCGCGGAACTCGAGAAAGCGGCCTCCGCAGCGAGCGGGTTAAAATGCCGTATCATCTCATTCTACTCTGATAATGTGTTCGGTCTTTATCGATATCGGCCCTATACAGATATCCGACTCGTCTTCTGCCCCGAGGAATCGGTTGCCACGTTCGGAGGGAACAATCCGGACCCGGACAATTCTGACTTCATTTCACCACGCCTGGACATCTGTATCTTTCGCGTGTGGAACAATGGGAAGCCTCTCGAGACTCCCTACTATTTCAAGTGGAGCCCGACGGGGCCTAAAGAGAATGAGCTGGTCTTCCTGACCGGAACGCCAGGCGAGACATCCAGGTTCCTGACATGCGCTCAACTGGAATTTCTCCGGGATGTCCGGTATCCCTTTGAGATAGCCTTTTGGCAGAAAAAACTCGAGGCCGTTCAGGCGCTCAGGAAGTTGCAGCCGGGCCCGCCGAAGAGCATCTCCGATATAAGAACCTATCTCGACGCCTATCGGATGATGTTGGCTCGGTTGGAGAATGCTACTTTGATGAAGATAACCGCCGCCGAGGAAAGCGCGCTTAGGCAGTGGGCCAAGACCGATCACGAGCTCGATGAAGAGGTCGGGCGGGCTTGGGACGAAACCCGGGACGTCCAAGCCCTTTATGCGTCATTTTACAGGGCATATACTCTGGTCGCCGACGGGCGGGGATTCGATACGGCCTATTTCCCCTTGGCCCGCGCAATCGTTCGTAAGGCCTATGGCGAGGCCCCGTCCGAACCCCGCGCGCTTAAGCTCTCGGAGCCAGTCGATGACCTTATTGAAATACAGACTCTCGCCAGCTCACTGGAACTCCTTCGTCAAGCGTGCGCGGACCTCGTCGAGGTTCATTGGCTCCTTGACGGTCGCTCTGGCCAGGATTTGGCTAAAGAACTCATAACTGGAACCCGGTTGAAGGATCCCGCGTTCATCCAAAAACTCGTCGAGGGCGGCCGAACTGCCGTGTCGGCATCCAACGATCCGATGGTCAAGCTGGCCCTTCTGATCGAACCAGCGGCCAAGGGAATGAAGGCTAAGTTGGACGATGAAGTTCGCTCCGTCGAGGCCAGGAACAGCGAACGGATCCTCAAAGCTTGGTTGAAATTCAAGGGGGAGGCTTTGGGCCCTCCCGATGCCAACGGATCTCTCCGGCTTTCCTTCGGAAAGGTCAGCGGATTGAAAGAAAAGGATAGAATCTTCCCTTATCGCCGGAGTTTCCAGAGCCTTTATGATCAAGCATCTCGATACGGGAACAAGCCACCCTACGAGCTGCCCATCCGGTTCATCGAGAAGAAGAGCGCGATCGATAAGCGTATCGGCCTTGATTTTTTAACCACCGCCGATGCTGTTGGAGGAAACTCCGGTTCTTCGTGCATCAACGCGAAGGGCGAACTCGTAGGAATCCTCTTCGGCCGAAATCTCCAGGGTGTGCCCAGCGAATATTTTTATGATGATAAGAATACGCGGACGATTCTGGTTCATTCCGGAGGGATCATCGAGGCCTTGCGTAAGGTCTATGATGCAGGTCCTCTTGTCGACGAACTCTTAGGAAGAAAGTGAAAGTCAGGAAGAACCCATGAGCGACATTCAGGGCCGGCGCAAGTTCATCAAGAGCAGTCTCATCTTCGGCGCAGGGACCATAGCGGGTTTTTCCGACCGGAGGGCCAAAGATTCCTTTCGGTTCTCCGCGACAGGGACCCTACAACCGATCCTGGCGGCGGTTAAGGGCCCTAATTATAGTGCGAATGTCCTTAAAGCCCTAGAACTCCTCGGAGGTATGGAAAAGTTTGTGCCTAAGGGCTCCAAGGTGGCTCTTCTTCCGAATTCCCAAAGCCCCCATCCCGGAACGTTCACCAACACCGCGGTCCTAAGTTCTGTCATCAAGATGTGCCACACGGCGGGGGCGTTCGATGTCCATTGCCTAAGCTGGCTGGATCTGAAGCATTGGGAACGTTCCGGTCTGGGCCGGATCATCGCGGCGGAAGGGGCCAAACTAGTTCTCATCGAGCGAAAGGACGAAAATTTCCAGAAGGTCTCCATTCCCCAGGGAGTTAATCTGAAAGAGACCTTCATATTGAAAGAACTCTTCCGGTACGACGTCCTAATCAATCTGCCAATCGCCAAGCACCACGAAGGCAATCGTTTCACGGGCTCTCTCAAGAACTTGATGGGCCTCAACGCTCCTTCGTCGAACGCTTCCTTTCACAAGGATGATAGGGATCCCTTAGCGGTCCCGTTCCTCGACCAATGCATAGCCGACCTAAATCTGGCTATCGCTCCGAAGCTCAACCTCGTCGACGCTACGGAATATATTACGACGAACGGCCCTTTTGGCCCGGGCGAGATCCGCAGATCACAGTTCGTGGTCGCGGGTACGGACAGGGTGGCCATCGATGCCTTTTGCGCAACCCTTATGGGAATGGCCCCCGAAGATATTATCATGATCGGTAAGGCTCACGAACATGGCTTGGGCGAGATGGAACTTTCCAAAGTCCACAAGGTTGTGGTGGAACTCTAGGCCATGATTCGCTGGAGAGGTCTTTACCGAAACCCAGGCTTCCCTGTCCTTCTTGTTGTGCCCATCATCGCGGGTTTTTTGCTACTGTCGTCCTGCGCACAGAATGGGGGGCCTGGGGATCTCCCTCTCTCGGCGCTGCTCCCGGAACCGTCGCATCTCGAGGGATGGGCTGTCAAGGACGAGGGCCAGAGCTATGGCGGGGATCAGTTGTACCTTTATATGGACGGTGGCGCCGAGATCTATAAGGAGTATGGGTTCTCCCAAATCCTGGCACAGGATTATGAAAAAGGGGAACTCTCCATCTCTCTTGAAATATTCAAGATGACTTCACCTTCGGCCGCTTATGGCATCTTCTCACTCAAGCGTTCAGGCCGCGGTAAGATTATCGGCATCGGCAGCGAAGACAGTCTGGAAAATAACTACTTGTACCTCTGGAGGGGCAAGTACTTCGTTACGATCTCAGGGATGCAAGACGACAACGAGACGGCCAACGGAATTTTGGCACTCGCCATGGGCATAACGCGACGAATAAGGGAAGAAGCCGCCCTTCCTCGTCTAGTCGCAGCTCTGCCACGCCAAGGGCTTATCGACCAAAGTGTGAAGTACTTCAAAGGCCAGCTAGGTCTGTTCAACGTCTATCCCTCGTTCACGAACAACGTTCTCGGGGTCCAGGAAGCGGTCAAGGGAGATTACAGCCCCGGTTATAGTGTCTTGGTACTTCTTTACGGATCACCCGTGGAGGCGGCGGAGCGGTTTACGGCCCTGGAGACCGCGTCTAAGGATAGATTGGCGGGCCATGACGACTCTCAGGAGCCCTCCGTTCTCAGAGTCGTGGGCAAGGGCAACCGCGTTTTTCGGGCCCGCCTTGAGGGCCGTTTTATTCTCATGATCGATGGCGTAGTTTCCAGTCAGGACGAGACTCGAGCATTTGATGATCTGATTAAATCCTCGAAGCGCTCGCTTTCTTGAGTTCTTATCTTGGGACATACTTCCGCCACCTGAGCACAATTCTGAGCACACTCTATTCCTGCCTCTCAATATCCTATTCATACTACATCAATTAATGACGTAGCCCAGCTGCCTTCTAAGCAGCGGGTCGGGGATTCGAGTCCCTCCAGGCGCGCTCTCTGTTTCCCCGAGAAAATGGCCATTTCTAGCTTCATCTCGGGGTCTCAACGTTGTCGCAATTTTGTACACCTTTATATCGTTTTAGGCATCCGTTGAGCACACATTTTTAGGTGGGTCCGGTGACTGAAGGGGCTAAAGAAGAACGCCGGGCTGTCTCGCCGGAGGTCGCGAGTTCGAGTCTCGTCGGCCTGACCTGCCCCCTAACATTGCACCAGCCCTAGAGTGAACGTTCCGACCACATGCGCCTCCG
>MTKZ01005148.1_pt2 | contig 28968 bp, 27 predicted proteins | sample 1042781 | NCBI WGS metagenome assembly MTKZ01 (sample SAMN06212207, study PRJNA360539) | anaerobic digester metagenome | biome: Wastewater treatment plant; material: sludge; isolation source: anaerobic digester fed with sludge from wastewater treatment plant | place: Denmark: WWTP Viborg ... | reverse complement strand
CAGCAGGAATTTATTCAGGTGGACACCACGAATATCCTCTTTATCTGCGGCGGCGCGTTCAATGATCTGGAAACGATCATTTCCAAACGGATCGGCACAACCTCCATGGGGTTCGGCGCGGAAATCAAAAGCAAAAAGGAAAAAAGGGTTGGAGAAGTGCTGGCGGAAGTCCGGTCCGAAGATCTTTTGAAATTCGGTCTTATACCGGAATTTATCGGAAGGCTTCCGGTGATTGCCACGCTGGATGATCTGGATGAAGACTCCCTGGTGCGCATTTTGATGGAGCCCAAAGATGCAATCATCAAACAATACAAAAAACTGTTCGAACTGGAAAACGTAACCCTAAAGTTCACCGATGGCGCACTTCGCAGTGTCGCGAAGTTGTCGATGGAAAGAAAGTCCGGTGCTCGCGGCTTGCGTTCCATTCTGGAAAATACTATGCTCGAAGTAATGTACGATATTCCTTCGCAGCGCGACATCAAAGAATGTGTTATCAGCGAGGAAGTGGTTGTCAATAAAGCAAAACCCATTTTGCTCTACGATACGAAATCCGAAACTGCATAAAACAATATCCGGGAAGGGTAAATGACAGAAAAACAAGAATATAACAATCAAACCAGGACAAACATTATTCCTCTCTTGCCCCTGAGGGATGTGGTTGTTTTTCCGCACATGATCGTGCCGTTGTTTGTCGGCCGTGAAAAGTCTATCGCCGCTTTGGAATCTGCCATGAAATATGAAAAAGGGATTTTCATGGTGGCCCAGAAAAATGCGAAAAAAGATGATCCGGCCGAAGAAGATATCTATCGGACCGGAACCATCGGCATCATCATTCAGTTGCTGCGCTTGCCTGACGGAACGGTAAAAGTTCTTGTGGAAGGCAAATCCCGTGGTTCTATAGAGGAATATCTGAAGAATGACGATTTCTTCCTGGTTAAAGTAAAAGAAATTGAAGATATCGATGATGATCCCACCGATGTCAGAAAACAGGCGCTGATGCGCAGCATTAAGGAATCCTTCGAGCTTTACCTGAAACTCAGCAAAAAAGTGCATGTGGAAATGATGGGAACGATTGCCGCCATCGAAGATCCATCCAAACTCGCTGATGTAGTGGTCACGCATCTGAATGTAAAGCTGGAAGATAAACAGAAAATTATTGAAATTTACAATATCGGGGAAAGGCTGGAAGCCATTTATTCCCTGATGCTTTCAGAAATAGAGATTCTTCAGGTGGAAGAAAAAATCAAACGGCGCGTCAAAAAGCAGATGGAAAAAACGCAGAAGGATTATTACCTGAATGAACAGATGCGCGCCATCCAGAAGGAAATGGGTGAAAAGGACGATTTCAAAAATGAAATCGCGGAACTGGAAAAACGCCTGAAACAAAAGAAACTCTCCGAAGAGGCAACAAAGAAAGTACGCCAGGAAATCAAAAAGCTCCAGATGATGTCGCCCATGTCGGCGGAAGCCACGGTTGTCCGCAATTATATTGACTGGCTTCTGGATATGCCCTGGTCGGAAGTGACGGAAAATAAATACACACTGAAGGAATCCGAAAATATCCTTGACGAGGACCATTTCGGGCTGAAAAAAGTCAAGGAACGCATTATTGAGTACTTGGCCGTTCAGGCTTTGGTCAAGAAGAATAAAGGACCCATTCTCTGTCTGGTCGGGCCTCCCGGCGTCGGGAAAACCTCTATTGCCAAATCCGTCGCCCGTGCGACCAATCGAAAGTTTGTGCGGATTTCTCTTGGCGGAGTGCGCGACGAAGCCGAAATCCGCGGACATCGCAGGACCTATATCGGCGCGATGCCGGGCAAAATCATTCAATCTCTGAAGAAAGCGGGTTCCAACAATCCTGTATTCTGCCTCGATGAAGTGGACAAATTAAGCTCCGATTTTCGCGGCGATCCATCTTCCGCCCTGCTGGAAGTTCTGGATCCGGAGCAGAATGTTGCCTTCAACGATAATTATCTGGACGTGGATTATGATCTTTCTGATATTCTGTTTATCACAACAGCCAACGTTTTGCAGACGATACCGGCGCCTCTGCAGGACAGAATGGAAGTGATCCGCATTGCCGGATACACGGAACAGGAGAAGATGCAGATTGCCAAACAGTTTCTTCTGTCGAAGGAAATGGAAGCCAACGGCCTTGTTGCGGATAATATCGAATTTACCAACGGAGCTTTGCTGCGCATCATCCGGCAATACACGAGGGAAGCCGGTGTCCGGAACCTCGAAAGGGAGATTGCCTCCATCTGCCGCAAGGTGGCCAAGGAAATTGTCAGCAATGGTTCGCAAAAGAAAATTCTCATTAACTCAAAAAGCATTCCAAAATATCTGGGCGTTCCAAAATTCCGTCATGGGGAAACAGAGGAAAAAAATCAAATCGGTTTGACGACCGGATTGGCCTGGACGGAAGTAGGAGGCGAACTCCTGGCTATTGAGGCATCCATCATGGAAGGGACGGGACGCATGGTCATGACCGGGAAACTGGGTGATGTCATGCAGGAATCGGTGCAAGCGGCCCTCACCTACATCCGCGCGCGTGCCGAAAAGTTCGGCCTGCCAAAAAATTTCTATAAGAAAATTGATATTCACGTCCATGTGCCGGAAGGGGCGATCCCCAAGGATGGCCCGTCTGCAGGAATCGCGATGGCAACCTCCATTGCTTCTGCTCTTATGAAAAAGAAAGTTCGAGCCGATCTGGCCATGACGGGTGAAATTACCTTACGGGGCAGGGTGCTGCCGATCGGCGGATTGAAGGAAAAAATACTCGCGGCTCACCGCGGGAACATCAAAATGGTCATTATCCCGAAGGATAATGAAAAGGATTTGGCGGAAGTTCCCCGCAACGTCCAAAATGCCTTGAAAATTGTCTTTGTCGATCATGTGGATGAAGTGTTGGACATCGTCTTTGTGAAAGATGAAGAAGATTTCGGCAAGACCATGGCCACGGACATGCAGGTCAGTGCCCAGCCTGTGAATTAATTGAGATTTCTTTTTTTATGTCTTGACAAGAAATCCCAATGTTGCTAGAAGCCATGCAGCTTTTTTGGATATGTGGGCGGGTAGCTCAGCTGGAAGAGCGCCACGCTTACACCGTGGATGTCACAGGTTCGAGCCCTGTCCCGCCTACCAGAAAAAAAGAGGTGCGAAAGTTTACATCACGATTTTTTGGGGTCGTAGTTAAGTTGGTTATAACGCCGGCCTGTCACGCCGGAGGGCGTGGGTTCAAGTCCCATCGGCCCCGCCAGAAAATCGAAGGGAGCCTGCTTGTTGCGGCTCCCTTTTTTTATCAGGAAGTCCCCGGGAGCGCACTACAGGTGATTGACATAATTGATGGAGCATGTTTAATTAAGTCATGGCAGGGTATCCTGCGAAACGAACATCATCTTGAAATGATTGAAAAAGAGGTAATCGCATACCATGGACTACGAAGGACTGATCATCCGTCCGCCCAGTGAAGCCTACAGCCTGCTTTTACAGGTTACGGTCGGCTGCTCTCATAACCGCTGCACGTTCTGCGGCACCTACCGGCAGAAAAAGTTTAAGATCAAACCCCTGGAGCGAATTGAACAGGATCTGCGGGAAGCCAGAACTTATGGACCTGTTAACCGGCTTTTTCTATGTGACGGCGACTCGTTAATTATTCCGCAACCGCGTCTGGTGGAAATTTTACAGATGATTAACCGGTATCTTCCGGGACTAGAGCGGATCGGAAGCTATGCCAATGCAAAGAGCATTTTACGAAAATCAGTTGATGAATTGAAGGAACTGAACAAGTTGGGGTTGAAAATCCTTTATCTGGGCATGGAAACCGGCAACGCTGAACTGCTGAAAAAGATTAACAAAGGTGCCACACGGGAAAAAATGGCGGAAGCAGCCAAACGGGTTAAAGAAGCAGGCATTGAGCTGTCGGTGACGGTCATTCTGGGCATTGGCGGTATTGAAAAAAGCATCGAGCATGCCATGGATACGGCTAGCCTGTTGACGGAGATGGATCCGGACTATGTGGGCGCGTTGACTCTCATGCTTGTGCCGCAGACGGAAATGTACGAGGACTACCTGGCAGGGCGGTTTGTTCTGCCTGACAAAATCGGCTTTATCCGGGAGCTTTATCTGATGATCGCCAACGCCAATTTTACAAACTGTTACTTTACATCCAATCACGCGTCAAATTATCTGCCGATCAAAGCGCGACTTCCCGGCCAAAAAGAAAAGATACTAAAAATGATGCGGGCAGTCATAGAAGAAAACGATGTCACCAGGTTGCGCCCCGAATTTTTGCGAGGACTGTAATCGCGGGAGAAATGAAGACGGATATGAAAAAAATATCTGAATGGTTTTTCTGGCGCAAGCCCGACTATATTCGGAGAGAAATATTAACGATGCTGGCCAAGGGGCAGAAAAGTGGAGTCTTTGACGAAGCATCCAGGAAAATGATTGAAAATATTTTGGAATTTACATCCACCATGGTACGGGAAATCATGATTCCCCGGACGGAAATTATTGCCATCAGCGTGGACGACACGCCCCAGGAGATGATCCGTGAGATTGCGGAATCCCGCCATACCAGGCTGCCCGTGTACAGGGGATCGGTTGACAATATCATCGGCATTCTGAACATTAAAGATCTGCTGGATGCCTGGCCGCAGAACATAACAACGTCCGACATTTTATCCCGTCTGACCAAGCCTTATTACATCCCCGAAACGAAAAACGCCCACCTTCTGTTTCATGAGTTTAAAAACAACAAAAAACATATTGCCATTGTCATCGATGAATACGGGGGGACATCCGGTCTGGTTACTCTTGAGGACCTGCTAGAAGAGATTGTCGGGGATATCCTTGATGAACACGAAGAGAACCCTGACTCCGGCGATATCATTCAGGCACCCGACGGTACCTTTATTGTGGAAGGACGCACCGAGATTGAAAACATTGAAGAGCATTTGCAGATCAGCCTGGAAAGAGGCCGATACGAAACGGTAAGCGGACTCATTTTAAACACAATCCGGAGAATCCCGCACCGGGGGGAAAATTTTCAGATCGAAGGAATGGACATCACCATTGAAAATGCGGACGAACGCAGCATAAAAAAAGTGAAAATAAAAAAAGTGGATGAAACTCTTTCCCATGAAGAATAAAGACCTGCAGGCAACACAGGAACTCTCCGATAACAAACTTAATGCATACCGTATTTTTTTTGCAGTTTTAAGCGGAGTCCTGCTTTTTTTATCTTTCCCGAAATTTGGCCTGGGGGTTGTTGCCTGGTTTGCCCTTGTTCCTTTGTTTATTGCCCTGAAGGACGTCGAATCAGTATGGCGTTCGCTGCTTCTGGGATGGATAGCGGGGATGACGGGTTGTGTTGGAATCCTGTACTGGATAACGCACGTCGTTGTGAATTTTGGCCATCTGCCGCTGTATCTCGGAATCTTCCTCATGCTGCTTCTGGCCTTTTATTTGAGCTTTTACACGGCTCTGTTTGCCGCCGGAATCGTATGTTTGAAAAAATGGGTTCCCCTGTATCTTTCCGCGCCGGTTTTATGGATGTGCCTGGAATATGTAAAGTCGAAGGCATTCACCGGTTTCCCCTGGGAGAACCTGGGGTATTCCCAGTTTAACAATCTTTTCCTGATCCAGATTGCCGATGTTATCGGGGTATTTGGATTATCTTTTTTAATTGTCCTTTTAAACACCACTTTTTATTCCTTCATGACAGGGAAGTTCAAAAAGTCATTTGCGCTGGCCTCCGTTGTATTTCTGCTTTGGGCGGGTATTTATTTTTATGGCATTGGGCGAATCGCTCAAATTAATGAACTTCTGAAAGACGTGCAGGGGATGGAAGTTTCGCTGGTCCAGGGTAACATCAATCAGTCGATCAAATGGAACAGAAATTATCAACAAGAAACCATCAACATCTATGAGGAGCTGTCTTTGTCGCGACCACCGGACGCAGGAGGTCTGATTGTCTGGCCGGAAACGGCGGTGCCTTTTCACTATCAGGACGACACCGACTTGCAACGCCGCGTTAAGGATATTCCCGTCAAAACTCAAAACTGGTTTGTTTTCGGTTCCACAAGTTATCGGGACCGCGGCGGCACTACGGATTATTACAACAGCGCCTTTCTGCTTTCGCATTTGGGAGATATCCGGGGCAGGTATGACAAGGTGCATCTTGTCCCCTATGGTGAATATGTTCCAATGAGAACGGTGTTTCCTTTTGTCGGTAAACTGGCAGAGGGAATTGGAGACTTCGGCGAAGGAAAAGGATTTTATCCCCTGGAAATGGGAAAAAGAAAAATCGGGGTGATGATCTGTTATGAGGGAATCCTGCCTGAAGCGGCAAGAATGTATAAAAACGCCGATGCCGAATTGCTGGTGAATATCACAAACGATGCCTGGTTCGGAAAAACATCGGCACCGTATCAGCACCTTTCCATGACCATTTTCCGGGCGGTCGAGACAAGACTTTATCTTGTGCGAGCAGCCAATACCGGCATTTCGGCGATTGTACATCCGACCGGAAAAATTATTGCAAAAACCGGAATATTCCATAAAGATATAATCCACGGTAGAATCAAATATATTCAGTTGCCAACCATCTATGCGAAATTCGGCGACTGGCCGGTGGGGGCCGGTTTTTTATGCCTGGCCGTTTTTTTTCTGTGGGGCTTTGTAAGGAGGGGACGATAATGTCAGAAGAAAGCATTCGTGAATCGATCAATGATCTGAAAACAAGAATTCAATATATCGGGGAATGCCTTTGACGTTCCTGAACTGGAATTAAAAGTCAAGGACCTGGAAATCCTGTCTGCCAAAAAAGATTTCTGGGATGATCCGGAGCAGGCACGAATTCTTCTGCAGAAGAAAACAAAATTGTCCTCCGCACTCGATAGCTGGAAAAAATTTCATAAGCAGATTGAGGACTCCGAAACCCTCTGGTCAATAGCTTCTGAAGAAAACGATGAGCAGGTGTTAAGCGATCTCGAATCCGAACTTGCACAGTTGTCTTCTGATGTCCGGGGTGAAGAACTCAAGATGATGCTTTCCAGCGATCAGGACCCGATGAACGCGATTGTGAACATTCATGCAGGAGCGGGAGGAACGGAAGCGCAGGATTGGGTGGAAATGCTGCTGCGTATGTATTTACGATGGGCGGAAAAGAAAAATTTCAAAACCAGTATTATTGATTATCTGCCGGGGGATGAAGCTGGTGTCAAAAGTGTGTCTTTTACCATTGAGGGTGATTATGCCTATGGATACACGAAAGCCGAAATCGGGATTCACCGTCTTGTCCGGATTTCTCCCTTTGACGCGGGGGGCCGGCGCCATACATCCTTCGCTTCGGTATTTGTTTACCCCGAGGTGGATGATGAAATAAAAATTGATATCAAGGAAGATGATTTGCGGATCGATACATTCCGATCGGGCGGCAAGGGGGGACAGCATGTCAATAAAACCGATTCCGCTGTCCGCATTACCCATTTGCCGACCGGTATCGTCGTGCAGTGCCAGAATGAAAGATCTCAGCATAAAAATAAAGCCATGGCGATGAAGTATTTAAAGTCACGTTTGTATGAAAGAGAACTGCAGCAAAAAAATGAAAAGATCGATGAAGAGAACAAACAGAAAAAAGACATAGCATGGGGAAGCCAGATTCGCTCCTATGTTTTGCATCCCTACAAAATGGTAAAAGATCACAGGACGAATCTGGAAAACGGAAACGCGCAAAAGGTGCTGGATGGTGACATTGATGATTTTATCCAGGCTTATCTGATGTATGTTGGTAACAGGGGGCAAAACCCCTCTTCGACGGTAAACTAAGCAAACGATAATATTTAAAATTGTCATTATTGTTTTGGGATATTAGGAATAATGTGTTATATAATTCAAAATATGATGGATGGTGTTGATTAGATTACCTATAACGAACAGATCTGCAGTCAGAAATAAAATGCTGTTTTGATCAGTAACCGAAAAAGAAGTCAGGAGACACAGTACATGTTAAAATTTAAAAAGGATGTTTCATCAATCTTTCTGATCGTTGTTTTGAGTCTGATCGTATTGCTCGTAAGCGGCTTTCAGGCAAATGCAGAAAATACGAATAATCAGGTCACTGTATCCGGACAGGGTGACGTTGAGAAGAAACAAGATCAAAAAAAATCAGTCGGCGCTGTTGAGGCTTTCAAAAACATGCTTTTCGGGGATTCAAATTCATCCGATGATGAAAACGGTGAAGAAAATGAAGAACAGGAACTGATGGAAAATGCTCTTGAATACCTGGAAATGGCCGATAAATACTGGAAAAAAGGTGACATAGAAAATACACTGAATGAACTGGACAAGGCCTATGCATTGATTCTGGATGCGGATGGTGATCCGGCGATTGCACGGCAGAAAGATGATTTACGTCTTTTAATCTCTCAGCGAATCATGGCGGTTTATGGCCACAAGCGGAGCCGCACATTCGGCAAGGCCAGTGAAATTCCGCATTTGATGAACGCGGATGTGGAAAAAGAGATTCGTTCCTTTCAGGGCCCGGAAAGAGAATTTTTTATTGCTTCCTATGAACGTTCCAACAAGTACAGGGATCTTATTGTTGGCGAATTGAAAAAAGCAGGGGTGCCCGAAGAGCTTTTCTGGCTGCCTTTGGTGGAAAGCGGATTCAAGGCTTCGGCCTTATCCCCGGCGAGGGCATTGGGATTGTGGCAGTTCATTCCCTCTACCGGTTATAAGTACGGTCTTTCCCGTGACGAATGGATAGACGAACGCATGGACGTTTTGAAGTCCACACAGGCTGCAATCTCCTATTTAAAAGAATTGCACGCCATGTTTGGCGACTGGCTTACCGTACTGGCGGCTTATAACTGCGGTGAGGGCAGGGTGCTTCGCACCATCTCCAGACAACAGATCAATTTCTTCGACCGCTTCTGGGATCTCTACGCGCAATTGCCCAATGAAACGGCACGCTATGTTCCCCGTTTTCTGGCCACGCTGCACATTGTAAAAAATCCCGGCAAGTATGGTTTTGATTTACAGAAAACAAAAGACTCTTTGTTGAAATACGAAACAGTCAGGGTCAATAAGATCATGAAATTATCGGATATCGCCTCAAAAATGGAGGTGTCCGAAGAAACCATTACCGTACTGAACGCGGAATTGAGGCACAAGTTAACGCCTGACCGTGAATATGCCATCAGAATACCCAAAGGAACGCTCGCAAAATTCAACAGTGTCTACAACGACATTCCGGAAACGGAAAAACCGACCTTCACTTACGCGCGATCGCAATCACCGCGGTCGGCATCGATCCGTTCAAACTCAAACTCAAAATCAAGATCAGCAGGAACCTATGACACGCATCGTGTCCGGCGAGGGGAAACCCTGGCGTCCATCGCGAACAAATATGGCGTGTCCGTCAGGGCCATTCAAAGAGCAAATCGTTTGAACAGGAAAAACGGTTTAATGAGGGGGCAGATCGTCAAAATTCCCGGCAGTACAAACGTTGCGTCCCTGAATGCTAACAACTCGGTTGCGATTTATAAAGTGAAACGAAATGATTCCCTTCATGATATTGCAAAGCGTTTTGATGTACCTGTGGCAAAACTGAAGAAAGCGAATAAATTAAAAGGCAATACTATCAAGGCCGGACGGAAAATAAAGATCCCCGGCCAGAAAATAAGCTGTGACAGAGGCAAGGGAAAAACAAAAAAAAGCAAGGCCGTCAGAAACGTCAAAAAAAGAACGATCGCTTCAAAACGCTGACAGGTATGTTGAATCAACTGCAAATGAATGAAAACCCCGAAAGCAGTTGGTAGACGATACATTCGCGCAGGATCTTCGGGTCTGGGTAAAGATTTTTATTCGAAGCCATTATTGGATTCTTGCAGATTGCGTTAATAATGAAAAAAGTTCTTTTTCTTTCTTTTTCATTTTGCGGGTGTTTGCTTTAGATGTATTTTCGTGATTATAGCCTCTTAAATGAAGCAGCCCGTGAATGATTAAGAAAAGGACTTCCTCGTCAAAACTGAGATTGCCCATTGCCGCATCTCTGCTTGCCGTGTCAACGGATATGACAATATCGCCCAGAATCTCCGGATTAATGTCTGTGAATTCACCTTCCTGAAGCGGGAAAGAGATAACATTGGTGGTTTTGTCCCTGGCGAGGTATTGTTTATTGATTTGCCGTATGGCCGCATCATCAACAAATGTGATGCTGATTTCCATATTTGCGCAGTTGAGCAGTTTCAGAAGCGCGTTTATCTGACTCCGAATTCTTCTTTTATCGATTTTAATACGTTTCTGCTGATTTTCTATTTGGATTTTCATTCGACTCTTTTTTTTCATTAGATTCTTTTGCGGATGTTTCCGGATAATCGACGCGGTGATGAAAGATTCCCGTCAAAATCCTGGTAAAAGTATCCGCAATCGTGCTTAAATTTTTCAGCGTCAGTTCACAGTCGTCCAACTGACCGTCGGAATAGACGCGCCCGATCCGCTCCCGGACCAGTGACCGGATTCTCGCGGGTGTTGGATGCGTCAGGGTGCGAGAGGATGCTTCAATAATGTCACCCAGCATCACGAGTCCTGCTTCTTTCGTCTGGGGCTTGGGGCCGTGATAACGAAAATCGCTTTCCGTAAGAGAACGAATGGATTCGTCCTTGTCCTTTTTGGCTTTATCGTAGAAATAGCTGACCAGACTGGTTCCGTGGTGTTCCCGAATGATGTTGATGATCGGCTGACCCAGTTTTTCTTTTTCGGCCAGTTCACAGCCTTCTTTGATGTGAGAGATGATAATCAGCGTGCTCATCTTCGGAGAAAGTTTATCATGCCGGTTTTCATGGTTGGTTTGATTTTCAATGTAATAATGTGGTTTGGCCAGCTTGCCGATGTCATGATAATAAGCGCTGACTTTTGCAAGAAGTGCGTTTGCGCCGATCGCGTCCGCCGCCGCCTCCACAAGCGATGCGACGATGATACTGTGATGATACGTGCCCGGAGCTTCAATAATCATTCTCTGGAAAATCGGCTGATTGAGGTTGGCCAGCTCCAGCAGCTTGATATAGGTGATAAAACCGAAGATACTTTCAAATAAGGGGGTGAGACCGGCAACCAAAACACCGGTGATCATGCCGCCCAGAATACCCATGGCCAGGCGGACCGGCAAATCATTCAGAAAATGGCCGGATAAAAGATTCAGGCAAAAAATAGCCGCGATATTGATGACGCCCAGGAAAAGACCAACCTTAAAGAAAGTCGAACGCTGGCGGCTGTTGACAATGTGATAAGAAGAAGCAACAGATCCTATAAACGAAAAAAGCGGGAAAATAATTTTCTCTTCAAAAAGAAAACTGATGAGAAAGGATATCAGAACGCTCATGATCATGGCCACGTTCCGGTTCACGAGGACAGCAATGATCATGGCGCCGCAGGCAAACGGGATAGCGAAATAACCGGCATCAACCGGAATAAAAGGGAAAGCCCTGTTGACGGCAACAGAGATAAAGATTCCCATCTTCACCAGCACGATCTGCAGAACAGCCACGATGGCGAATACGAGAAAGTCCAGATTTGAACGGGCCGGAGCCTTGAGCCAGTTTCGGGTGCGCCAGAAATACAAAAGCAGTGAAAGAAAGAAAACCGTGCAGAAAATTCCCAGAATTACCGAAAGGCCGGATATTTTATTATCCGCCACCGTCTTGTAAAATGCTTCCAGCTTGGCCAGTTCCGGATAGCCGATTTTTTCTCCCTCACGGACAATCATTTCATTTTTTTGGACCTGAAAATAAACAGGTTTGACCTCTTCTATCGCAGAAAGTATTTTTTTATCCGTTTCTTCCTTATTGAAGGTCAGGTTGGGTTGAACGAGTTTTTTCAGGATTGATAAGGAATATCTGGCAAAAGAAGAAGGATCATCACTAAAAACGGTATTGACTTTTTCGGAAAGCAACGGATCAATAGCCTTGATGTTGAGAATAGATGACACATCCTTGAGGTTTTCCTCTTCCCGGCTGATCATGTTGACAATGGTGATGCCTTTATCTTCCTCCTGTTTTTGAAGGGAAGTTTTCGTGATCAATGTGTTTTTATAAAATAAATCAATGGCGGCGAAAAGTTTTTGCTGGAGATCTTCTGAAAACTTATTGGCCTTGAGAAATGAAAATTCCTTTGGGGTAAGCGGGATCCCAAGTGATTTTTCAAGCAGATCTTTCAGTTGTTCATTGCCGGAATTTTTTTCGCCAAGCGCGAAGGAATTCATGATATTTGCTTTTAAAGTAATCGGCATTTCTGCATCGTAATCATAGACAGGCCGCGTGTTCTCTGGCGCTTCTTTCTTCTTCTGCCGGGTGGAGTTCACGTCCTCAACGAGGAAATCCCGGTCCGCTTTGATATTTTTGTGCGCAATCATGCCATAGCGGTATTCCGGATCGGATACGTAAAGATTGGGAGCCAGGAGGACAGATAATCCGATGCTTAAGAGAATGAGAATTGCCCATCGTTGAAAAAGATTGTTTTTCAGAAAATCGAAAGAAATCTTATTTTTTTCTGTCAATTTATGCCAGACAATATTAATTTTTTCAAACGACGAATCAATGATGTTCATTTTATTTATCCGATTTCTTTTCCCTGTCCCACATATCGTAAGCTGAAATGATATCAGCAACCAGGGGATGGCGGACGACGTCCACTTGTGAAAAATGAACAATACGGACACTCTCGAGTTTCTTCAAAATTTTTTCCGCCTCAATCAGGCCCGATGATTTTTCGGAAGGCAGGTCAATTTGAGTGATGTCGCCTGTCACAACGGCTTTTGAGTTGAATCCCAGACGTGTCAAAAACATTTTCATTTGTTCGGAAGTGGTGTTCTGGGCTTCATCCAGAATAATGAACGAATCATTTAAAGTTCTGCCGCGCATGAATGCCAAAGGCGCAACTTCTATCAAACCCTTGTTGATGAGCGCACCGGCCTTTTCCATGTCCACCATATCATAAAGTGCGTCATACAAAGGACGCAGGTACGGATTGACTTTTTCGGCCAGATCACCCGGCAGGAAACCCAGGCGTTCGCCGGCTTCGACGGCCGGACGGGTCAGAATGATCCGTTTTACCTTTTTATCCAGCAGATAGGATACCGCCATTGCCATGGCCAGATAAGTTTTACCGGTTCCCGCAGGGCCGATGGAAATCACCATGTCTGCTTTCCTCATGGAATCGATATAATGGCGCTGTGCGATGCTTTTGGGAGTGATAATGCGCTTTTTTGAAGAAATGAAAACGGTATCGAGAAAGATGCGGGCCAGGTCAAAATGAATATCCTGCGTTAAAATCCGGTGAGCGTAGTCAATATCGGAAGAATGAATCAGCCATCCTTTCTCCATAATACCATAGAGCTGTTTGAGCAGAAGGGTAACCTTCCCAACGGCTTCATCATGGCCGCTGATGGAAAGATGATTGCCCCAGGGCTTTACCTTGACCGGCTCGAGTTTTTCGAGAAATCGAAGGTGCTTGTCGTGCTCACCGCAGAGATTCTTCAGGATATTTGAATCCGCAAAGGATAATTTCTCTGCCTGGATGGCGGTTTTAGTTGCTTTAATCAAAAAATCAGCCTCTAAAATGTTCATCTCAACCCGGTCCTGATGCAGATTATTTTATGAACTATGGGGGATCGGGAACCTTCCATTCGACGGCGTTTTTCTATCATCATGAAGCATTGAATGCAATACAATTTACGATTGTAAAAACAGGTGCGCAAAAACCTTCGCGTTGCCAATCATATTGTCAATAGGGCAGTTTTCATCAGGCTGGTGGGCGTTCATATTTGTTTTTGACCAGACGGCGACTGGATAGTCCCTTTTCCGCAGGTAGGTGGCAACCGTGCCGGCGCCGACGCCTCCCGGCAGAGCACGCAGATGATACACCTTTTCAATGGCACCCTGCAAAGCGGTGACAACCGGAGCATCGGCAGGGGTGGGACGCGCAGGCTGAACGTATTGTTCGTGTCGTATCTCAATCTTTACGGAAAATCTTTCTTCCACTTTTTTCGTGATCTTACGGATTTTCTTCAGGACATCTTCAAGGTCGTATTGCGGGAGCACGCGGCAATCCATGTAAAAGACGTCTTCACCGGGAATGGTGTTGATGTTGCCCACGTTGGCCTCTTTTTTCGTTGGTTCAAACGTGCTGACGGGCGGATCAAAAAGAGGGTCCACTGCATCAAATTCTTTGCGAAGCTTTGTCAGTTTTGTCACCAGGTGAGATGCTGCCGAGAACGCGTTGTTGCCCAGTTGCGGTTTGCTGCCATGACATTGTTTCCCCGTTGTTTTAAAGCACAGCCAGAGAATGCCTTTTTCCGCGATTTCAATGAGGGACCCTTCCGGATTCCCGGAGTCCGGAACCACAATGAGATCACTCTTGTCAAAAATCTTTTCCGGCAGATCCAGGACATAATAAAGCCCTTTGCCACCTGAAGTTTCCTCATCTGCAACGAAGAATAGGCAGATGGGGTTAGCTGGCGTGATACCTTCATCCAGAAATGCCTTTGCAGCAAAGATCGATGCCACCATGTCCTGCTGGTTGTCTTCTGTGCCGCGGCCGAAGATATGGTTGTCTTTGACGTAGGCTTTGTAGGGATCGGAACTCCAGAGATTGAGCTCTCCCGGCGGAACAATATCCAGGTGCGTGATGATACAGATTTTTCGGGTTTTATGGATTCCATCAAGAGACGCCAGGAAGTTGGGACGAAGCCCCGCGGACACACTGGTGTCCGGCGCATCAAAATGACGAAAAAATGTAAAACCCATGTCCATCAAACGTTTTTTCAGCATCTGTGCTTTTTGCATTTCTCCGTCACCGCCGTTGACAGGACCGACGGCCGGTACGGCTGTCAGTTCTTTCTGCAGTTCAATCATATCCTCCCGATAGGAGTCGATTCTTCGGGAAATTATTTCAAAAGCATTTTCGTCAATCATCATTTACACTCCGTGTCATAAATTAGGTGTGATCAGGGACGGCTGTCCCCATTCTTCGGGTAATTTGCCAAACTGCTCCGTGTTCCCCAGAAGAAGCATCAGCCTTCTTTTTTCGCTGAGATATGCGGCCGCGACACGTTTTATATCCTCAGCGCTTACAGTTTCAATATTTTTCCGATAGCTGATGAGATAATCATTGGGCAATTTTTCATATTCGATCACCATCTGCTGTGTGGCTATCTTATGAGGCTGTTCAAATGAAAAAATAAAACTGTTGAGCATGGACTTCTTTGCCCATTCCAGCTCACCCAATTGAATGGCACCCGACGCTGCATTGCGTAGAATATCATTGATGAGATTGAGAGATTGAAGGGTTGACTCGGTCTTGGTGAATGCGTACGTTCCAAATATCCCGTAATTCGACCGAGCGCGATAGAAACTACCGGCGCTGTATGCCAGGCCTTCATGATTTCGCACCGCGCTAAAGATCCTGGAACGAAATCCGCCGCTGCCGATCATGAAATCAAGCACCGAGAAGGCGTAATAGTCCGGATCGTTCTTGCTGACCGTAAATTCGCCGCTGACTACTGTTGATTGGGGAAGATCCTTATTGATATAGAAAACCCCACGGTTTGTTTTTTTGGGCGGCGGCGGCAAATTCAGGGCACGCCTGTTTCGCTCCCAATCACCAAAGTATTGCGTGATTTTTTTCACAGCTTCTTCTTTGGAGATGTCACCGGTTACTGCGATCATCATATTGGACGGGAAAAAATACGCACGGTGAAAAACCATCAGGTCGTCGCGGTGGATATTTTTCAGGGAACCGGACGTCATGTAACGGCCGCGCGGGTCATCGGGATAAAGCAGGCGGTTGAATTCCCGGAAGGCCAGCTTCTGGGGATCGTCCCCAATCCTGCGGAGTTCTTCGTTCTTTAAGGCAAGCGCAAGCTGCAGTTTCTTTTCTTCAAACGCGGGCGCTCTAACAATCTGTGACAGAATCTCCAGACAAGGATCCAGATCATTCTTTAAAAAAGAAAAAGTCACAGAGGCTGAATCCAGCGCCATGGAAAGCGAAGGTGAAGCGGAGAGCGCATCCAGTCGCTCATCTACTTCGTCGCTGGAGTATTTTTCCGTTCCGCCTGTTCTTATGAGATAAGCCGTCAGCTCGGCCAGACCTTCTTTGCCTTGTGGATCATACATCGAACCGGTCCTGACCAGGGCCGATAGGGAAACCAGGGGTAGTTCGCGATCCTCAAGGAAAAATAGGATCATACCGTTTTCCAGCTCGATGCGCTCGGCCTGCTGTATGCGAAATTCAAGCCCGGGATATTTGATTTTATCAGGCGGGGTAAATGGTTGGGCTGACATTGAACTGGAGGGGAAAATTCCGCAACAAGCAATAATCACCAGGGCGATAATTAAGCAAGTTAAGGGTCCCGAAAGAATACGGCCATGCCTGATAAAGCGCGATTTACTTTTCATTATTACCTGCGTTTGTGTTTTTGTTTATTTCTCTGTTCAGAACGGCAATCGTGCGGTTTTCCGCGGAAAGATATTTCACTGCCGCTGTCTGAATGTCGGCGGCTGTTAATTTATCAATCATTGAAAGATAATTTGAAAAGTAGTGGTAGTCACCCATCATCAGCTCAAAATAGGATAAAACGGAAGCAAGTTCGGAATTGGAATCCAGGCTTTTGAGGTAATCCATTTTCAGCTGCTTTTTTGCCTTGGCCAGTTCCGCTTCGGGAAGAGGGATGGCTTTTATGTTTTCCAGTTCCTGCAAAATGGCGTCGCGAAGTTCATCATTGGTGTGCGGGTGACGCGGCCTTGCAAAAATCGTAAACAGATTCGGATACCGTGCGGCGGGTGTGCCGTTGTTAACACTGATGCTTTCGGCGATTTGCTTTTTTAAGACCAGGGTCGAATAGAAGCGGCTGGTCCGGCCTTTGCTCAGAATTGTCTCGAGTAGATCAAAAACATAGTCTTCATGAGACGGGGCAGTCGGTTTATGATATCCGATAATCATTGCAGGATTCGCGTCAAACAAAACCTCCACGTTTCGTTCTTTGGTTTGTGATGGTTCTGCAGGAATGGAGGCAGGTTTGTGCCCGCCTGCGGGAATCCTTCCAAAATATTTGTTGATTAGCTTCAGTGTTTTTTGCGGATGGATATCGCCTACTACCGCAATGACGATTTGTTCCGGCGACAGATATTTTTGATGAATCTGCCGGATGGCTGTCTGGTTTAAAAGGACGATATCCTCCTGGGAACCGATAATGGGCAAACCGTAAGGATGGACCTGGTAAGCTTTGTTCATGAAGGACTCGTAAAGTTTGCCGTCAGGGCTGGTTTCCACGCGCTGGCGTCTTTCCTCCAGAATAACGTCGCGTTCCGTGTAGAATTCGCGAAATACCGGATTGAGCAGACGGTCCGATTCAATGCGTGCCCACAGTTCTATTTTATTGGAAGGCAGGCTGATGAAATAGGTTGTTATATCCTGGCCGGTTGTGGCGTTCATGTTCTCCCCGCCGTTTTCCGTGTAAAGCCTGTCAATTTCATTCGGGATATAATATTTTCTGTGCTCATCCTGCAATTTTTTAAGCTGCGCGGCAAGCGACATGACACGCTTTTGATCGGCCTTGTTGCCTTTTGACCGTTCGTCGTCCAGTGCCTGACCGACCTGTTCGATTTGCGAAAGAAGTTTCTTTTCTTTTGCAAAATTTTTTGTTCCGATGGTTGACGTCCCCTTGAACATCATGTGCTCAAGAAAATGTGCGGCACCGGTCTGTCCTTTTGTTTCGTCAACGGCGCCCACGCGATAGCGGATAAAGAGGGAAACTGTCGGACTGAATTTTCGTTCCATCATGAGAACCGTAAGCCCGTTGTCCAGTTTGTTTTTGATAATTTTCTTTTCCAGGTCGATTGCATGGGCCAGCCCGCATATCTGCAAAAGAATGATCAGGGCAAGCGGCAATAAGACTTTATTTCGTGTCAACATGATTCCTCTCATCGTCAGCTTTTCCGGGGAAAAGGCGGAAAAAAGCATAAAGAATACCCACGATGCAGAATAATATGATGAAAGAAGCTGAAAACAGCGTCATCACAAATTCCAGTGGGTTTTTCATTTTGAACGATCCCGCAAGGAGATGGATGCCGAACATCAGGAAGAAAAACGACAGCAAAAGGACAATAATATTTTTAATCCGGATCAGCACGTTCATTTTAAATCAAAAGTTTCTTTCGCCGGTATTTTTAAGTTTTGCTTTGATCCTGCTGTAAACATCATAACTGAAATCGTCATTCCGGCAGCATAAAAGCGAGTTGTTATGATATAGAGGTTCGTTCTCAATGTCAAATGGGGAAGAGGCAACGGCATCGGACCACATTTTTGTGCCGGGAATCGGAGAATATTCGGCAATTATTGGCTTTGCGCCGCATTGTAAAACAAAATCAATACTATGCATGACATCGGCTGTTTTTTGACCCGGAATGCCGCACAGCAGGTATATCCCGATGTCCTCCTGCTGATAGCCCGCTTTCTTCAGATGAATCACCGCATTCAGCAGTTCTTCATTTTGCACCTTGCCGCCGGTTTCCTTCTGCAGTTGAAAATCGGCGGTTTCAAAACCGAATCGAATGGTTTTAAATCCGGAATCGTAGAGCATTTTACTTAATCTGGCGTCGATTTCTCTTACGTGCAAGCCGTTAGGACAGTGAAAACGGCAGGATAACTGCCGTTTTTTGACCTCATCAAGCAGCGGGATAATCATGTTGTCGGAATCAACCAGCAGCGCATCATCGTAAAAGCTGAAATCGGTCACGCCAAAGTTCTTCTGCCAGTGCTCGATTTCATCTACCACGCGAATTGGTTCACGCCTGATAAATTTCTTTTGAAGAATATGCGATGAGCAGTAACTGCAGCGGTATGGGCAACCGATGGACGTAACGATCGGAACCTGATCAATTTTGCTAAGCAGGTCAAAGGCCGGATAGGGCAGGGCATCGAGATCGTCTTCATCCGGCTCAAATACGGCTTCTTCATCAAAAAGATTCCGTAGGTATTGTAGAACCTGTTTTTCACCCCGGCCGTGGATGACATAATCGGCTCCGGAATGATCAACGGCATGATCGTAACAAAGAGTGGCATACTTGCCGCCCAGAACAATAGGTATACCCGGCAGCGTCTCGCGAATGATCCTTATGGCGTCAAAAACCCCGGGATACCAGTAGGTCATCATGGAAGTGACCAGTACCAAGTCAGTTTCGGGATAAAGAGACAACTCGGTGCGAAATACATCCGGGTCGATGCCATAGCGGCAGTAATTGCGGGGCATGAACTGGAGGCAATCCGGTTTGTCGATCCCCTGGCGGAAGAAGCGGCCGTGGCCATATTTGTGGCGGCGGGGGGTTTTACCGCTTTTTTCAGACATGAGCGCAGAGTGGGGATCAAGACAGTCAATGTAAGAAATCCGATGATTATTCGCGCGCAGCAGGCCGCCAAGATAGAGAAGCCCCAGGGGCTTCAGCCAGAAGTCATACGCCGCAAAATCATAAATCCAGGGATTGATTAAGAGAATATTTATACTCATTGTTTTACGCTTAACACATTCATCAAATGTTTTCAAAGTATCAAAGGAAATCGAATTCATCGATCAGTGACGAATGTGATCTGCAGAGAAAAAAGTTTATTTGCTTGCTTCTGTATCTACACCTACAGGCTTGAAAAATACTTGCCAAATTTAATTATCTGAGATACAATAAAATTATATGCGATACAGGAGGTGATTTGTCATGCCAATGAGTTTGCGTATCCCTGTTCAAAAAGAAAACATGATAAAAAAAGCCGCGGCAAAAGAGAAAAAAACAAAAACCACATTTGTCATGGAAGCAATCGATGAAAAACTCGGTCTGACTGGAAACAGGGCAAAAGCATTGCGGGATTTTGCCGGATGGCTTTCCGCCCTGGAAGCTGAAGAATTGCGACGCGCGACAAAAGTATTTGAAAAAATTGAAGATGGCGAATGGACATGAGACTCATACTGGATACGAATATCTATTCCGACTATGCGGAAGGGAATCACGAGGTTGTCGATATTATTGCGGAACGCGGAAGTGAGATATGTTTCCCCGTAATCGTTTTGGGTGAACTCTATTATGGGTTTCGAAAGAGCGTCCGAAAAAAATTAAACGAACTCAAAATGGAGCAATTCATCAAAAGATTTCATGTGGAAATTATTACGGTTGATGAAAATGTGGCCCGCAAATATGCACTCATTTATGAATATCTGGAGCAGAAAGGCCGTAAGCTCCCAATAAACGATGTATGGATTTCCGCCTGTTGCATGGCTGATGGCGGCACCCTTTTGACAAGGGACAGGCATTTCAGTCATGTTGATCAAATTGAAAAGATCATTTTGTAACCGTATTGTCACTTCGACAGGCTCAGTTTTCTCATAATCCGGAGGGATGTCATGAAAAATATAATCATGTTTTTATGTGCGGTTCTTGCGTTTGCTTGGATCCCGGTTTGCGCCCGATCCGCAAACGCAGGGGAACCTTCTGTTTATGTAGATTACGAATACGGCGATCTGAAGGAGGTGATTGTCGGTCTGCCGTACGGCATGTCGCCGTCGCTGGAAGCAAAATGGTTTGCCGACGCGCTTAAAGTACTGCCGAAAGATGAAGCAGATTACGCCAGGAAAACAGCGGGGATGCTCTGGACGGAGATGATCAATCCCGAAACGGGGAAAAGCGAGACGAAAATGCTGGAGGAGGAAAATCAGGCTTTCATCGCAATATTAAAGTCTCTCGGCGTCAAGGTATACCGTCCAACGGAGATTACAGTCGACTTTATTAAAGAACATTATGGCGGAGATGTGCTGCTTAACGGTTTCAGCCAGGACTTTCCCCGGGACAACATGGCCGTGGTCGGCAGCAACGTCATCGAGTTCAATTTGCGGACGCCGATTCGCAAGGTGGACATATCCGGATTCCGCAATATTCTGTCCGAAAAATGTTCCGACCCGACGGTCAAGTGGTTTTCCATGCCGCATACAGAGCTTCTTAAACCAGCCAGCGCGGATACGCCGTTTCTGGAAGGCGGCGACGTCATCGTTCTGGGGAAGACCGTTCTTGTTGGCAATACGCAAAATCCCAGCGTGGGATCCAATGAGGCCGGCTACCAGTGGCTCAAAAACATTTTAGGCAATCAATATAAGGTGAACCGTGTTCGGCTTATAGAAAGTGTTCTGCATTTGGATTGCGTGCTTTCTGTGCCGCGCAGGGGGCTGGCCATTATCTGCGAAGAAGCCTTCGTCGACGGCTTACCCAAAGAGATCAAGAACTGGGACTTGATCAGAGTGCGTCTGGAAGATGTTAAACGACTGGCTGTCAACGGTGTTCCCGTCAATTCCCGTAACTACATTTTGTCGTATAACCGGCACAATGACAACCGGTATATCCAGGCCGAGCTCGAAAAGCGGGGCATCAGAGTCCATCGCGTGTTTTTCGGAACGCACAACGGGCAGGGGGGATCGCTTCGCTGCGCGACCCAGCCGCTGAAACGCAAGGTCAAGATGACAAAAGCACACGGTGGGTGAAAGGATTCGGATGGTCAACAGAAAATTGGCCATCAGGTGGACAAGTTGTATGATTGTAGGAAAATAACATTTCATTTCAACATCAGTCAGGTGAACATGATTATGTTGAGAAACTGGAGATGTTCACTTGTCAATAGCGACGTTGGGATAAAATCGTTTGACATTTGCCTTGCAATGACGTACCTTATTACGTACGTTATGGAGGTGAAAAAATGACAACATTCACAGCATCTGAAGCAAGAAAACGACTGTACAATCTTGTGGACGAGGTAAAAGAATCACATGTTCCTGTTCAAATTGTAGGAAAAAGGAATTCTGCTGTTTTAATATCCGAAGAAGATTGGCGTGCGATAGAAGAGACATTATACCTTGCGTCGATTCCAGGTATGCGGGAATCCATCAGGAAAGGCTTAAAAACTCCTGTGGAGAAATGCAAAGAGGAGCCCGGCTGGTGAGTTGGAACTTGGTCTTTACCAGACAAGCGCAAAAGGATGCAAAAAACATCGCGCAATCCGGCCTTAAACCTCAGCCAATTTGCTTGCTGGATGTGCTCAGAAAAGATCCGTTTCAAAATCCACCGCCATACGAAAAGCTCATGGGGGATCTTTCAGGAGCTTACTCCAGAAGAATAAACTTACAGCATCGTTTGGTGTATCAAGTATTGAAAGACATCCGTACCGTAAAAATAATCAGAATGTGGACACATTATGAGTGAGTGCCACAGCAGAATAAAATTCAGCCAACCAGGCCCAAAAATAAAAATAATGAAGAATTAAGTGTTATGTCCCCGATATCCAATGTTCCCGAGATCCACAGTTTAATAACCTGAAACAAACATACCTGACAAAAAAAGAATCAAATCAAAACATTTTAGAAAGAACTTGAAGACTAAAGCAATTGTTGCTAACATGCCCAATCTTTTAAATGGGATGCTTCATGCGAGCAGTGATTCAAAGAGTTGACCGCGCCTGCGTCAGGATAAATTCTCAATTATTTTCAGACATTGATCATGGTCTGCTGGTTTTGCTGGGAGTTGAAAAGGATGATTCGGAAAAAGACGCGGATTATATTCTCGAAAAGACAGTCAATTTGCGTATTTTCGAAGATGAACAGGGCAAAATGAATCGATCACTGCTTGATATTGCGGGAGAAATGATGGTGGTGTCCCAGTTTACTCTTCTTGGCGATTGTGCTAAGGGACGCAGGCCGTCCTTTGTGCGTGCGGAAGAACCGGCAAGGGCAAACCAACTATACGAATATTTTGTTGCACAGGCCGTGCATAAAGTAAAAAAGCTGGCCACTGGCAAATTTCAGGAAATGATGCAGATTGAATTGATCAACAACGGTCCGGTAACCATGTTACTGGACAGCAGAAAAACGTATTAGGAAATGCTGGAAAGCGACATTAAGATAGACAAGGAAGGCATCTGGTACTATCGCGGAGCGCACATGTTCCGCAAAGACATTCTGTGTCTATTCTTTGATAATTTGCATCTGGATGATTGCGGCCGGTATTTTGTTCAGATGAACCAGGAAATCTGTTATCTGGACGTTGAAGACACTGCTTTTGTCGTTTCTGCGGTTTATAAGACACAAGATGCATCGAACGGCCACGAACAGATCGAAATTCTTTTAAGCGACGACAGCAGGGAGATACTTGACCTGAATACGCTGGCTGTAGGCAGGGACAATGTCATGTATTGCCGGATAAAAGAAGGGAATTTTCCCGCCCGGTTCAGCAGGAAGAGTTATTATCAACTGGCGCAACATATTCGCGAGGGTGATGCCCCGGATGATTTTTATGTATTTTTGAATGATCAGAAATTTGTAATCCGCAACCAATAGTTCTACTCAATTTACGGAGGGTATCATGCTAGATGATGTCGTGAAAGAATCGTTGACCTTTGATGATCTGCTTTTGGTGCCGGCGGCATCCAGCATTCTGCCGCGCGATGTTGATCCCGCTACGCTTCTGACAAAAAATATCAGTCTGAACATTCCGATTGTGTCCGCCGCGATGGATACGGTAACGGAGTCGCGCACCGCGATCTGCATGGCCCAGGAGGGCGGCATCGGCATTATCCACCGGAACATGAGCATCGAACGCCAGGCCATCGAGGTGGACAGGGTGAAAAAATCAGAAAGCGGCATGGTTGTCGATCCCATCACGATTGAACCCGAACGCAAAGTCAGCGACGCACTGGCTTTGATGCATCAATACTCCATTTCCGGCGTGCCGGTTGTCAAAAACGAAAAGCTGGTCGGCATTCTGACCAACCGGGATTTGCGTTTTGAAGAAAATCTTGATCAGCCGGTCTCCAATGTCATGACAAAAGATCATCTGGTGACGGTGAAATCCAATATCACGCTCGATGAATCCAAAAAACTTCTGCACAAGCACCGCATTGAAAAGCTGCTGGTGGTGGATGATGAATACCGGCTCAAGGGCCTCATTACGATCAAGGACATCGAGAAAATCAAACGTTATCCCAATGCCTGCAAGGATTCCATGGGCCGGTTGAGGGTAGGGGCGGCGGTCGGGATCATCGACCGTGAACCGCGCATTGAAGCGCTGCTGGCGGCCGGTGCGGACGTTATCGCAATTGATACCTCTCACGGACATTCGACGGGTGTCATCGACGCCATTAAATCCACTAAGGCCAATTTCCCGAAATGTCAGTTGATTGCCGGAAATGTGGCAACAGCGGAAGGCGCCAAGGCACTGATAGAAGCAGGGGTAGACGCGGTGAAAATAGGAGTTGGTCCCGGTTCCATCTGCACCACGCGCATTGTTGCCGGTGTTGGTGTTGCACAGATGTCAGCCATTCGCGACGCATACAAAGTCGCTTCCAAACACGGCATCCCCATCATTGCCGACGGTGGAATCAAATATTCCGGCGATATAGTAAAAGCCATTGGTTGCGGCGCAAATGCCGTCATGATCGGCGGCCTGTTTGCGGGAACTGAAGAAAGCCCCGGTGAAACCATTTTATTCCAGGGGCGCAGTTACAAAGTCTACCGCGGCATGGGTTCGCTCGAAGCGATGAAAATGGGCAGCCGGGACCGTTACTACCAGGATGATCTGGAGGCCCCCTCAAAAACCGTTCCGGAAGGGATTGAGGGCAGGGTGCCTTTCCGCGGATCGCTTTCCTCCAGCATTGTTCAACTGATGGGCGGATTAAAAGCCGGCATGGGATATGTTGGCTGCAAAACGATTCCCGAACTGATTGAAAAATCGCGCTTTGTACGCATCACTTCCGCCGGTTTAAGGGAAAGCCACGTCCACGATGTCATTATCACCAAAGAAGCGCCGAATTACTGGATTGATTAGTCAAAAATGCAGCACGCTAATTTTGTTCATCTTCATGTTCATACACAGTACAGCCTTCTTGACGGCATGATCCGTCTCGACGACCTGTTTAAAAAGGCCAAGTCGTTCGCCATGCCGGCCATGGCCATCACAGACCACGGCAATATGTTCGGTGCGATTGATTTTTACAAACAGGCCTATGCAAATGGAATCAAACCGATTATTGGATGTGAACTTTATGTCGCGCCCCGGAGCCGCTTTGACAAAAGCACAACCACCATCGGAGAAACCGCCAGGCATCTGATTGTTCTGGTCAAAAACATGCAGGGTTATAAAAACCTGATGAAGCTGACCTCGGCCGCCCACATCGAAGGTTTTTATTACCGGCCCCGCGTGGACAAGGGGCTGCTCAAAGAATGTTCTGAAGGCCTGATTGCTTCAAGCGCCTGCCTGCACGGCGAAATTGCCTCTCACATTGTACGGGGCAACATGGATGAGGCCAGGAAGGCCGCGATTGAATACCGCAATATTTTCGGTGAAGACAATTTCTATCTGGAAATCATGGAAAACGGGATTCCCGATCAGAAGATTGCCAACCAGGGATTGATCGAACTGAGCAGGGAATTGTCTATTCCCCTGGTTGCCACCAATGACTGTCATTATCTGAATATCGAACATGCCGAGGCGCACAATGTCCTGCTGTGTATCCAGACGGGAAAAACCATTGAAGACACCGACCGGATGTCCATGGCCACCGATCAGTTCTATGTCCGCTCCCCGGAAGAAATGCAGGCGCTTTTTGCGGAAACGCCCGAGGCGCTTGCCAACACCGTCAGAATTGCTGAACGTTGCAATCTGACATTTGAATTTGGTAAGTTTTTGCTTCCTAAATTCGAAGTCAAAAATCCGGAAGAAACCCTGGAAGATTATCTGGATCGCAAGGCAAAGGAAGGGCTGGAGAAGCTCATGCCGGTCATCATGAAATATCAGAAAGATCATGATGAGGCAGCCGTTCGGGAAAGATACTTCAAGCGTCTGCACAGCGAACTGGAAATCATCAAGAAAATGGGTTTTGCCGGTTATTTTCTGATCGTTTCCGATTTTATCAAGCACGCAAAACACAATGATGTGCCGGTGGGTCCCGGGCGTGGCTCCGCCGCGGGTTCTCTTGTGGCCTATGCCATCCGAATCACGGATATTGACCCGCTTCGCTACGGGCTGTTTTTTGAACGTTTTCTTAATCCTGACCGAATCAGTATGCCGGATATTGACATCGACTTCTGCCAGGAACGACGCGGTGAGATTATTAAATACGTGACAGAGAAGTATGGAAAAGACAAAGTCACGCAGATCTGCACCTTCGGAAAAATGATGGCCAAAGGCGTGATCAGAGACGTTGGGCGTGCGCTCAATATTCCCTACAGCGAAGTGGATCGAATCGCAAAACTGGTTCCTAATGTTCTCAATATCACGCTTGAAGATGCTTTTAAAATGGAGCCCCGTTTTGCTGAAGAACGAAAGAAAAATCCGCAAATTGACAAACTGTTGTCACTGTCACTGGTTTTAGAAGGTCTCAACAGGCATTCTTCAGTTCATGCCGCCGGCGTCGTGATTTCTGATGCACCACTGGTCGAAAGGGTACCTCTGTTTTCGCCGAAAGACGATATTGTTTCCCAGTATTCCATGAAAGATATTGAGGCAGTCGGTTTAACAAAGTTTGACTTTCTGGGTCTCAAGACGTTGACCGTCATCAAAAACGCTTTGAATTTCATCAAAGAATCTCATCATATCGATCTTGATATCAATGACTTGCCACCGGATGACCCCAAAACATACCAACTGCTGATCAAAGGTGAAACAGACGGTGTCTTCCAGCTGGAAAGTTCCGGGATGAAGGATCTGCTGGTCAATTTCAAACCCGACCGTATAGAAGATGTTATTGCTCTCATTGCGGCATACCGTCCCGGGCCGATGAAGATGATTCCCGATTTTATCGCCCGGAAGCACGGAAAACAGCAAATTACCTATGAACTTCCGCAGCTTGAACCGATTCTAAAAGAAACATACGGCATTATCCTGTATCAGGAACAGGTCATGCAGATTGCCAACGTTATTGGCGGTTATACAATGGCCCAGGCCGATACGCTACGCAAAGTGATGGGGAAAAAGCAGGTTGCGGCGATGGAAAAAGAGAAACCGAAATTTCTCGAAGGTGCGAAAAAGAAAAAAATTAATGAAACTAAGGCAAAAACCATCTGGGACCAGATGGAAACCTTTGCCGCATACGGTTTCAACAAATCTCACAGCGCCGCCTACGCTATGATTACCTATCAAACAGCCTATCTCAAGGCCCATTATCCGGTTGCCTTTATGGCGGCGCTTTTGACCAGTGAAAAGGACAACCGTGATAAAATTATCAAGCACATGACTAACTGTAAAGAAATGGGCATCAATATTTTGCCACCGGATATCAACGAATCACTAAAGGATTTCAGCATTTCAGGGGAGAATATCCGTTTCGGTCTGGCTGCAGTCAAAAATGTCGGTGAAGCGGCCATCGAATCTGTCATCGCGATGCGCCAGGAATCTAAATTCACGTCTTTCATGGATTTTTTAAACCGTGTTGATCTGCGTAAAGTGAACAGAAGGGTGATTGAAAGCCTGATAAAATGCGGTTCCTTCGATTCCCTGGGAAACAACCGCCGTCAACTGATGGAATGTCTGGATCAGGCCATGGAGGAAGCCCAGCGCAATCAAAAGGAAAGGTCAAGCAATCAGGCAAACATCTTTGATCATATGGATGCAGAGGAACCCTCTAAAACAAATGGGGGATCCACCTTTCAGATTCCGTTCCTTCCGGAATGGGACCGCAAGGAACTTCTTTCCATTGAGAAAGAAACGGTTGGGTTTTATATTACAGGGCATCCCTTGCATGGTTATTCAAACAAATTAACGCTCATTACCAACGCAAATTCAGCTACATTGAGTACCAAAAGGGACAAAGACACCATTACCATTGCAGGCGTCGTAAGTTCCTTTTCTGAAAGACTAACCCGGAAGAAGGATGTAATGTGCAATGTGATTCTGGAAGATCTTCAGGGTTCTGTAAATCTCATATTCTGGCCGGATGTTTATAAAAAGTTTTACGATCTGCTTCATGCCGATGAACCGGTTGTCGTACAGGGCATCATTGATGAAGGNNATGTCTTTGAATGAAACCATACAGAAATATAAAGGTAAATACGAAAGTTACATCCATATTCTGAATGAAAAAAGTGAAATCATCGTCCGTTTGGGAGATTCAGGACGGCTTGATATTTGCGATCGTTTGAAAAGAGACGCAGACAGGATACTGGGGGAGGGCAGTACAATTTACTGCTAAAAACTATAGGTGTTCAGGCTGTAGACTTCTGGACGGCAGAAAAAAAATAACATTCAGCCATGCGTTTATCCACAGGCTAATGTTATCCACAACCTAAAGTTATCAACATAGTATTTAATATGATATGAAATATGAGGAAAGAGTATATAGATCTTTAATAAATAAAGATAATTTTTTATCATATAATATAAAGATTTTTGAAAGCGATCTGTTTATAAGTTCTGATACAAACCTCGCTGAGCAAGCCAGGAAATCATTGATAACCCACCGAAACTCACTGGAAAGTTATATAGGAATTAATCAGCAATTTAGGACTTCACTGGTCCCGGTACCGGAAGATCATTTAGCCCCTCCGATTGTCCGCGAGATGATTCAAAAATCGAAAATTTGCGGGGTGGGGCCAATGGCATCGGTAGCGGGTGCAGTAGCGGAATTTGTCGGGTATGATCTTATTGATTTTACTGAAAATCTCATTATTGAGAATGGCGGTGACATTTTCCTTAAAGTAAAGCATCAAGTAAATGTGGGCATCTATGCCGGAGAATCTGCTTTAAGTTATAAGTTCAATATAATTGTAAAACCGGAAGAAACTCCATTGGGAATATGTACGTCATCTGCAAAGGTAGGGCCATCGCTGAGCTTTGGGATCGCCGACGCGGTGTGCGTGATCTCCAAATCCGCGACTTTGGCTGATGCTGC
>MTKZ01000278.1_pt2 | contig 28986 bp, 27 predicted proteins | sample 1042781 | NCBI WGS metagenome assembly MTKZ01 (sample SAMN06212207, study PRJNA360539) | anaerobic digester metagenome | biome: Wastewater treatment plant; material: sludge; isolation source: anaerobic digester fed with sludge from wastewater treatment plant | place: Denmark: WWTP Viborg ... | reverse complement strand
CATCCGGCAAAGGATGTGGACGGAATCTCCAGCGAGAGCCTCGGGCGGCTGCTTACGGGCATTCGGGGCTTCAGGCCATGCACCCCGAAGGGGATCGTGCGGCTTCTCGACAGGTACGAAGTGCCGCTGAAGGGCAAGACGGCGGTTGTCATCGGCCGAAGCATCATCCTCGGAAAGCCCGCTGCACTGCTCCTGCTCGAGCGTCACGCGACGGTGACGATCTGCCACAGCCGCACGCAGGAATTGGATCAGATATGCCGGTCGGCCGACATTCTGGTGGCCGCCATCGGCAAGGCCGAGTTCGTGAAGGGTGACTGGGTGAAGCCGGGAGCGTGTGTGATTGACGCGGGATACAACCGCGTTGAGGGCAAGGACCACGACGTGGGCGATGTGGACTTCGCGGCGGCAAGCGAGCGGGCGGCGTGGATCACCCCCGTGCCCGGAGGAGTCGGACCGATGACCATCGCCATGCTGATGGAGAACACGGTGGAGGCGGCCAGGCTGGCCGCGGGCTCCCGGGACAACGCGTGACCAGCCGCGAACGCATGCTTGCGGTGCTGCAGGGCCGTGAGCATGATGCCGTGCCTTTCGTGCAGTATTCAGGCATCGCCGCCCCCGATGCCGAAGTTTGGGACCTCATCGGCAGAGACGCCATGGGCATTCTGGCGTGGGAAGGCGCCCACTGCGTCCGCACCCCCAACTGCCGCTGGGAAACAGAAGAGACAAGCCTTGACGGGCGGAGCGGCGTCCGGACGACCCTTCACACACCGGCGGGAGACCTGATTCAGGAATCGGTGCGTGAGCCCGCGCTCGGAACATCGTCAACACACAGGCATTTCGTCCGTGAGCCCGGGGATTACGCAAAGCTGCTCGCATTCCTCCGAGATGTCGAAATCCACCCGGACCTCGACGAACTGGCACGAAAAGACCGGGCCATGGGCGACGACGGCCTGCTCCACGTTTCCACCGGCCGCACACCGTTTCAGGCAATGTGGATCGAGTGGACCGGCATCGAGAGGCTGAGCTGTGACCTCGCGGACTGCCCCGGCCTGGTTGAAGAGTGCATGGAAGCGCTCGGGACCAATCTGCGCAAGGTATTCGAGATTCTGCACGGCGCTCCCGTTTCGCATGCGGTGTTTCCCGACAACATCACCGCGCCCATGACCGGAGAGCGCACCTTCCGCCGCTGGTGCCTGCCCTACTACAGAGAGCTTTCAGACATGCTTGCCGAGCGCCATACGCCCGTGTTCGTCCACATGGACGGGGACCTGCAGCCGCTGTCGCGCGCAATCGCCGAAAGCGGAGTGGGCGGGATTGACTCGATGTCGCCGCCGCCGGACAACGACACAAGCGTCGCGACAGCGCTCAGCCAATGGCCGGATATGCGACTGTGGCTGAACTTCCCGTCATCGGTGCATCTGGCTTCCGGCAGGACCGTGTATGAGACCGCTGCGCGCATTCTGGCTGAGGGCGGCGCCTCGGGGCGTCTGCAGATTCAGATCAGCGAGAACGTGCCTCCGGGGTCGTGGCAGACGAGCTACCCCGAGATTGTGAGGGCAATTCGTGATTTCGGCCGGCCGGAGCACACCGCCTGAAGCGGCGCGCAGCCTCAGCTTGCCTTGAGGAGACTGTCCAGCATGGCAAGCTCCAGAGTGCGCTGAACGCTGCGGTTGACGTTTGAGAGTTCGAAGGAGACGTCGCTGTAATCATCCTGAAGCGCTCTCAGAGTCTTGACTCCATCGCTGTCAATATAGGGCACGCGCCTCAAGTCGAGCGTCACCTCTTTGCACCCCCGTGCCAGCAACAGAAGAAGCCTGAAGCGGAGCTTCACCGCGCCCCACCTGTCGAACGGACCTCGCAGCCGCACGGTCGGCGTGCGGGCGGCGGCATCGGTCTTCGTGGATTTCGGGTTCAGTACGCTCATGCTCTCAGGCCAGCATCTCCACGTGACGGGCGACGGGCTCCACTNNTGGTGCCCGCCGATAGCCCCCGGCCGGGCCGAATCAGCCGAGTGGAACCAAAACGGCGCTTGCAGGCTCGAAAGAGAAGATACCGCGCCCGCCGCGGCCGATGGAGGATGCAGCAAGTGAAGGAACCCACCAGCGACACTCACAGAAATAGCCGCCCGGTTTTCGGCACGGGAACTCTTTCCGCGCTGATCATCATCGCGTTTCTCTTCGGGTACAGGGCGCTGCAAAACAGGCAGGCCCCGCCCCCCTCAAGCGCCCCCTCTTCCCGCATCGCCGCGGGACAGGAAGAAGGGCCGACGCCCGATGTGTCGTACATCCTCGATCACAGTGGAGATATCGGACTCGATCGGAGCCAGATGCAGCGCCTGAGGAAGCTGTCCGATGCCGAGCGCTCGGAGCTAGCCCCCATCCAGAAAGAGATTGATGCCGTGACGAAGGACTTCGAGAAGTGGCTTTCCCAGCGAAGCGAGAAGGCCAGTCCCGGACAGTCCATCGGAGAGGCCGGGCCCGACCTCGGCGCCGCGCAAAGACGCGCCGCGGCTGTCCGCGAACGTTACTGGGACACGGCGATGGAGATCCTGTCGGCCGCGCAGAGAGACAAGGTCTCCGCGCTCAGGCGGGCGGATATCCAGAAGACCCTCGACCGCCTCGGGGGCTGAACGGGCAGGCAGCTTTCGCGCCCGCCCGTTCGGCAACACCGCTCGAATCAGGGAATGACGAGCGTCACGTCCTCGGGCCGCCGTACGAGCAGCACGGCAAGGTAGTTCGCCTCATCCTGCTGCATACTGAGCACCCCGACGGCGGACACGTACGACCCCATGCGCACTTCGGCCGGCAGGTTCCGCTTCGCGACGATTTGACCGCTCCCGGAGACCGAACCGTCCTTCAAAGAGATGTAATCCTCGCCGACCTCTGACACCCATCCAGCGACAGCCACGAGCAGCCCCACGCCGTTGAGCCCGGACCCTTCGGGTATGCTGACGCCCCTCTGCCCCGCCCCCGTCTGGGCATCATAGAAGAAATCGCCGCCCGCAACAGACCTGAGCGTCATGGTGTGAGGCGCAACCGGAACTGCCGCCTGTGACGCCAGAATGCCTGCGCCGCTGATGACCCGCTCACCGCCGTCGGTCGCCATAGTCCCGGCCACGATCACGCTGTCCCCCACGGCGCACGCGTCCGTTGAGAGGCACGCGATTCCGCTTGACCGGTCGGGAGCCTCGATGTAGATGCGCCCGTCCAGTTGGGCGGAGGTCGCGGTCACCGTGCCCGCCGCGGAAAGGAACACGCCGTCCGCCTCGAGCTTGGCTTCGGCGGGTGTCTCGGCGGCAACGCTCACCGGCACAATCCCGTCGCTCACCCCCACGTCGCTGACCAGATCGGCGCCGTTTGTCGCCCGGACATACCAGTAGTATCGTGTGCCCGGCTGCAGAGTGAGCGTGTCCACCGTCCAGCTTTCAGCAGGCCCGGCGGCTGTCCATGGCGCCACGTATCCCTCGCCCGGGTCGGACGGCGAGGTCCCGATCGCATACTCGTAAGACGCGACTCCCGATTCGGCGTCCGTTGATGACCAGGATGCGTGAAGGCTCACGCCGCTGGTCGTGACGACGCCATCGTCGGTTACAACCGGCGCGGACGGCGGAGTCGTGTCCGGGGGCGGAGGGGCGAGCAGGCGCGCCAGAAAGGCGTTCACGTCGTAAACTGCCGCCTGCGCGTTGGTAAGCACGGATGTGGCGGGGAAATCCGAAGAGCTTGTGAGGCCGACAACATAGGCGCTCGGCTCGGCGTCCACAGCCACAGCCTTGGCCATTTCGCTTTGCGACCCGCCCAGATATGTCGCATAGTCGAAGGCCGAACCTGTTGCATTCACCCTGACCAGAAATGCGTCATCCACGCCGCCGAGCGACGTGGAGTATGCGCCGGCGGTCGCAGGAAAGTCGCTGGATCCTGTCTGCCCCACGACGTAAGCACGCTGGGAGGCGTCAACGGCGATGCCGTGCCCGGCGTCAGCGCCCGCCCCTCCGACAAAGGTCGAGTACTGCGCGCCTCCGGCCGGGGTGAAGCATGTGTCAAACCCGTCGGATGTGCCCCCGCCGTACACCGGCGCGACCGCGCCCACTGTCACCGGGAATCCGCCGCCCGCGGTCGTGCCCGTCGCGTACACCCAACTGCTGCCATCAATGGCGATCGCATGCACGGCGTCCTGCCCGGTTCCGCCCAGATAGGTGCTGAACACGACAGTCGCGAGATCGCTCTCGAAACGCGTGACAAACCCGTCGAACGACCCCTTGAGTGACGGCACAAAGGCTTCGTGCACCGGGAAGTTGGTGGACTGTGTGAGGCCGCCGATGCAGGCGCCGCCCGCGCTGTCTAGCTTGATGCACGTGGCCCAGTCCGTGTTTGAGCCGCCGAAGTAGGTGCAGTACAGAACTGCGGTCGCATCGCTGTTGAGACGGGCGACGAAAGCATCAAACGAACCGTTGAACGTGCCGTCCAGAGCGTCCGGCGTGACCGGCAGGTCTACCGACGATGTCTGGCCACAGATCACCGCGCGTTCGTCGCTGTCCAGCGCAAGACCCAGCACCCAGTCGTGCAGGGCTCCGCCGAAGAAGGTCGAGTACACAAGCTCGTCGCCGTCCGGGCCGAGTTTGGCGACAAAGCCGTCAATGTGCCCCGTGTCGTGATGCTCCGGACCAATGACACCCGGTGTGGTAGGAAAATCGTGAGACTCCGTATAGCCGGCGACATGCACGCCCCCCGCTGCATCCGCAATAACGCACTTCGCGTAGTCGTCGTCGGACCCGCCCAGGTAGGTGAGGTAGACCAACTCGGCAGCCGGCGAGAACTTTGCCACCCACCCGTCCGACATCGCGCTGTACGGCCGCGCGCTGGAACCCGGGAGGTCCGGCGAGGCCGAGTCGCCCGCCGCGTAGCAGTTGCCCGCACCGTCCACAAAAACCGACTGCCCACTGTCGTACTGGCTTCCGGAGATGAGGACGCTCCAGTTCAGGTCGCTCGCCGGATCAATCACCAGCGGCAGCGATGGGTCATAGCCTTCCAGGCTGAAGCCCACGACATCCCCGTTCAGCGTGAAGCGGCCGCCAATATCGCTTCGCTCCTGGTCCTTGATCTGATATACCGCCGGGATAGACTCAGTGAACGCTTTGTCCCCGGTGGCAATGGTGAGCCTTCCGTCCGCGCCGAGGGTGACGCTATCCGCCCCGGCGAAGCGAAGCGCGATGCTTTCAACATCGGCGCCCGGCTCCGCGAGGATATCGTATTTGAGATTGCCGCCGCTTCCGCGAAAGACGACGTCCACACCCGGCCATACCTCACGGTAGGACACCCCCGCGTACGACGGGATATTCCTCTTCCACCCCGCCTTATCCGCGCCGACAAGATAGTTCACGCGCGCCCTCAGCCGATCCACGCCTTCCAGCCGCAGCGATGGCGACGGGGCGACGAACTCGAGAGTGACGCAAGCGCGCTGCCCCGGCGAGCCGACGGCATACTCCACGCCGCAGGCACCGAACAGAGCCGACCCCGAGGGGCCACGCACGGCAAAGCGCGCGGGCTCGGACTCCTGCCCCGCGTTCTGCACAAAGGCAACCGGGGTGCGCACAAGCCCACCCCGTGACGGCGCGGCGCTGCTCGCCAGATCAAGGCAAGACGCCGGGCCCGCGCAAAAAATGACGGCGATACAGCCGAAGAGCGCAAGAATCGCTGCGCGGTTCACCATATAAAGCTCCTCCAGACGCCGGCGACAGCCGGTGCATTCGAGTGACAGACCCCGACCCGCGAGAACGCTTCCCGGACACGGGACCAGAGGCCAGCGGCCTTCAGGGCGCGGATGCGCAGAAGACGCCAGAACAAGTATACAGCATAAGCGCCTCCTGAAACGGCCAGACGCCGCGCGCCCGAAAAACTGGTAACTTCACGAGGGGTGTATGTAGTCAGCCGTCCGCTTCAGTGCCGTCCTCAGGCTCCGCCTCCGGCAGCAGCGCCTCCACCCTGCCAACCCCAAGACCGTCCAGCTCCGTGACAGTGAAGGTGATGCCCTGCCACTGGACCACATCCCCCAGCCGCGGGGGCCGCCCGAGTTCCGTGAGCACCAGCCCGCCGACCGTGTCCACATCGGGGCAGTTCAGGAAGAGGTCGAAACGATCCTCGAACTCGTCGATGCGAACAATGCCCTCCACAGCAGCCCGCCGGACATCAATCATGTTGATCGGAGGCTCCTCCTGATCGAACTCGTCCTGCACCTCGCCGAATATCTCCTCGAGCACATCCTCCAGAGACACCATTCCGGCGGTGCCGCCGTACTCGTCAATGACAATCGCCACCTGCGACCTGTGCGCCCGGAACTCGTTGAGCAGCTTCTCGACCGGCATCTGCTCGGGCACGAACACGGCCTCTCTCATCGCGAGGGCGACCCGCGGTTCGTCCGGGTGCCGCCTCAGCTCCTTGAGAAGCTCCTTCACGTGCAGCATTCCGACGATATGATCCAGCCCGTCATCACACACGGGGTAGCGCGTGTGCCGCGAGTCAATCACCAACCGCAGCACTTCTTCGAACGGCGCATCGCGCTCGATTCCGATGACCCTGGTTCTGGGCACCATGACCTTGCGCACCTGCAGATCGCTGAAGTGGAGCAGATTGACCATGATCTCGGCCTCTTCTTCGCCGATTGCGCCCGTCTGGTGGCTCTGCTCCACGACGATCTCCAGTTCCTCGAGCGAATGGACGTTTCCCGCTTCGGACTCCACCGGAATTCGAAGGAGCCTGAGAAGCAGGTTCCCCAGCGAATTAAGCGTCCAGACCCCCGGATACGTGAGTCTCTGTATCCAGAGCATGGGGTAGCTCACCCCGACGGCGGTCTTGACCGGATGGAACAGCGCGAGGGATTTGGGGATCATCTCGCCCAGCACGACGTGCAGGTAACTGAGCAGAAGAACAGCGATGGGCGCCGCAATAGCGTGCGCGGCCGCCGCCTGCACCCAGCCTCGCCCGACAAGCAGCAGGCCCACCCAGTCGGCAATCACATGTTCCCCGTACATCCCCAGCCCAACGCTTGCGGCGCTGATGCCGAGCTGCGCCGTCGCCACATAAGCATCCTGGCGCGCCTGGTGCGACTGAACATAGTGAACAAGTGCCGCCGCTTTGTGCCCGCGAAGCGCAAGATACTCCATCCTTGTGCGCGGAGCGGCCAGAATGGCGAACTCGGCGGCTACGAAGATCGCGTTGAGAATGATGAGCGCCGTGATCACGGCAACGGGCACAAGCACCTCACCCATCGGTGGTGCCTCCGGATTCGCCGTTCAGCAGCGTCAGAAGGAGAGTCTCCACCGTGTACCCGCCAACCTCCTCGACCTCCATGCAACAGCCTTCGACTTCCACCGTATCGCCCGGCTCCGGAACCCTGCCCACGAGACCCATGAACAGGCCACCGATCGTGTCAGCCTCAAGATGCTCCAGGTTGAGGCCCAGCCGCTCGTTGACATCGGTGATAAGCATTCGTCCCGGAATGCGCAAACGGCCGTCCGGCAGAGCCGCGACGGTTGGAAGAGAGCCCTTGTCGTACTCATCCGGGATATCGCCGACAACCTCTTCGAGCAAGTCCTCGAGCGTGACTATGCCCGATGTTCCGCCGTACTCGTCCACCACCACCGACATCTGAATGTGCCGGGCGCGCATATCCGACAGCAGGCGCCCCACATAGATGTTCTCGAGCACGCGGGGAACTTCGCGCAGCACCTCGCGGAGGTCGGGGGCACCGGACTCGGGCAGGGCAGCCGCAAGGAGGTCCTTGACATGGATGACCCCCAGAACGTTGTCCAGGTTGTCTTCGTATACGGGAATGCGCGTGTAGGCGGAGTCTGCGGCGATGCCCATCAACTCGTCCGGCGGAGTATTCACATCAACCGCGAAAACCTGGGTCCTCGGGACCATCACTTCGCGAACGCGGCGCGATGCAAGCCGGAACACGTTGTGGAGCCGCTCGCGTTCGGCCTCATCGAGCATGCCCCCTTCGTGGCTCTCGGTGACAAGCAGATCAATCTCAGCGGCCCCGTGCACGTGTATGCGGGAGCCGGCCGGCACGCGCATCAGCGCAAGCAGAAGGTTCGAGCTGCCATTCAGCAGCCAGATGAACGAGGAGAACAGGCCCATGGACCACCTGAGCGGCAGAACCGTCGCCATCGCCACGGTTGAGGGGTAACGCATGGCGAGGCTCTTGGGGAAGAGCTCGCCGAATACTACCTGGAAGGCCACAAGGCCAAGCAGGACAACCGCGGCTGCAAGCGACTGCGCGGCGGCGGGCGGCATGTCGGCCCGGACCTCCAGCACGCCGGCGAGCCGCGCTCCCAGCGTCGCCTGACCGTAGGCGCCCAGCACCAGGCTCGCGAGCGTGATCCCGATCTGGCAGGCGGCAATGGCCGCGTCGAGGCGCGCCGGGCTGCTCACCAGCGGCCGGACCATGGACGCAAGCTTGCTGCCCTTCGCCGCGAGTTCCTCGATGCGCGTCTGGCGCACTCCCACGAAAGCGAACTCAGCCGCCACATAGACGGCGGTGAGAACAGTCAGCAGGACGATGAGAAACAGCGCCGTGATCATCGCCCGCAGTCCACCTTGCACGGTGTGCGCGCTCCACGCGCGCGCTGACTGCCTGGCGTGGAGTTCAGTGCGGAAGGGGGAGCGCCGTTAAGAACAACTCGCGGCGCGTTGCATGGGTTATCGGGGTCTGAGCTATCTTCTGTCATCTGCAGTCTGGGAAGCGGCGATGGTGATGTCGCGGCTGGTCACTCCTCAGTCTTAGCCGGGTGCTGTTTCAGATGCTTGCGCAGCCTGTCGCAGGCATCCCTGGCAAGCTCGTATTGAGGATCAAACCTCAACGCCGTTTCGTACTGATGGAGCGCTTCAACGGGCACTCCCGCCATCTCACACGCCTGACCAAGATTATACCGCAGTTTCGGCGACCGGGAGTTCACCTGCACTGCCCGCCGAAAAGCTCCGATGGCCTTTTCCACTGCGCCAGAGTGCGCGTACAGCGCCCCGAGCCGGTTGAGCGCCCGCCAGTTTGCCGGCTCCGCCCGGGTCAGGCCTTCAAGGAGGGCTATCGCCCCCTGGATATCATCTTGCTCGAAAAGCTCCTGCGCCCTCTGATATGTGTCGTTGTCCATGGTGTCGCCGCATCGGGCTCGCTCACAAACATGGACCTCTTCGGCGCTGGCGCGGGCGAATCCTGCATGGCGGCGTTTCGGCAAGGGTCAGGGAGTGTGCCAGACAGCGCAGTCAGTTGCTCTTGCTGCCTCCGCGGGCAGCGGCGACATCGGCGGGCAGGGTGATGTGAATCTCTGTTCCTTTACCGACCTCGCTGTCGGCCCATATCCGCCCGCCATGCGCCTCCACCGCCAGGCGGCAGAATGTGAGCCCCAGCCCCGACGAAGGGCCGGTCTTGCGCTCGCTCTTCGACTGAGCGTACTTCTCGAAGATGCGCTTCAGATCGGATTTCGGGATACCCCACCCCGTGTCCCTGACTATGACGTGCGTTCCACCTTCCCTCGAAGGCTCGGACGTGACGCTCACTTCACCGTTGCGCGGGGTGAACTTGAGCGCATTTCCGATAAGGTTCACGAGGACGCGGCGCATGAGTTCGGCGTCCAGCCGGGCCCGGAGCCCGTTGCAGGAATTGGTGAGAGTGATGCCCGACTCCGCAGCTATCGGCTGCGCGACCCGGCAGGCGGCCTCGGCAAGCTCGCAGAGTTCGACTTCCTCCAGCTTGAGCGGCATTTCTCCAGCTTCCAGGCGCGACACATCAAGGATCTGGTTGACCATCTCGAGCAGGCGCTGACCGTCGGATACGGCGAAGTCCACCATCTCCGCCTGATCGGCCTCAAGCTCGCCGACCACCCCCATCTGCAGCGTCTGAAGCGACGTGATGATTCCGGTGAGCGGCGTCCGGAGGTCGTGGACAAGCATGTGAGTCAGGTCCTCGCGGACCTTTGTTTCGCGCTGGAGACTGGAAAGGGCTTCCCTGATGCTCGCGCGGTCGCGGCTGATGCGCTCGAAAGCGATGCCTATCAGCACGCCGAAGCCCAGGCGGAGGACCTCGGTCTCGGTGTAGGAGGTGAGGCGGTGCTTGTCGTTCGTGAAGTGGTACATCACGACGACAGCAAGTATTGCCAGCGCGAGGCCTGTGCGGCCGTAAACAACCGCCGCCGGCAGCAGAACAAGAACGTAGAGCACAGATACGGGCGACGACTGCCCGATCTGCAGGTTCATCAGGTCCAGGTAGCCGATTGCGGCCCAGAGAACGAAAAGCATCAGCAGCATACGCTGCTTCTCATCTCCGAGCCACCGCAGCGCGGGGCTTGCTGGACGCTCGATGGCGGCCTTGTCTTTACTGTCTGACATCTGTTCTGCTAACCCATGGCCGCGCCACCCGGCGCTGCATCTGGCGAGTGCGCTCTTGCCTTTCTACCTCCTATATATGACGACCGATTGCCGCCCGGGGTTCGCTCGAGAGACATCACGGCACGTCAGCCGTGATGTCTCGTTCGGATTCCAGCGATGAATCAGTCCGGCGAAACAGCCTCGACCCCCTGGATTTCGGGGACTTCGTTACGCAGCACCCGCTCGATACCCATGCGCAGGGTCATCTGCGACATGGGGCAGTTTCCGCAGTGCCCCAGCATCTTGAGGTAGGCAACCTTGTCCTCGCCGATCTCCACGAGTTCGACGTTGCCACCGTCGCGCTCAAGCGCGGGCCTCACCTTGTCCAGAGCAGCCTCGACCCTCTCAATCAGATCCTTCTTTTCCTGTTCACTCACTCTGCAGCACCTCAATTGCATAAAAAAGTCGGCGCCCAACGCGAAAGAGACGGGAAACGGCTTGCGCTGGCGCCGCGTTCTAACTGGTAACAGCATGGCCGATGGCGTCAAGGGCCGCAAGCGCGGCCCTCACCACAGCACACGGTCTGGCAGACGCGACGCCCTGCGCGCCGCCACGGAACACCATGCGGCGCTGTTGTACGCGGCACGAACCAAAATGGGCTCTGTTCTGGTATACTGCCGTATTGCTAGTGGTTCAGACGCGCCCCGCGGCTGCAATCCGCCAGCCGCAGGCGCGACAACTGGGAATGGAGGTTGTCACGTGCCCAACTTCGGTAGACCGGTCTCCATCAGGCGAAACATTAGCTCGTCTCACGACCCTTACGCTTCTGTCCCCTCCAGTCACAAACACACAAAGTGCAACGACTGCGGGGCACTCTTCCATTCCGGGCGCTGGCACGCGCCCAATCCCACCACCGTCAAGACCCCGAACGGGAAGAGCAACGCGACCGCGCCCACGCCGGTGATCTGCCCTGCCTGCCACCGCATTCGCGATGATGTGCCGGCGGGCGTGGTTCACCTTTCGGGATCGTTCGTCCGGGACCACGCGGACGAGATCATGCGGCTGATCGCTAACGAGAGCGCGCGCGCCACCAACATGAACCCCCTGCACAGGGTGATGCACGTGGCGCCAACGGGCGACGGCACGGTGGAGGTGCACACGACGGACGAGAAACTCGCCCAGCGCATCGGGAAGGCGCTGCACCGCGCCTATTCGGGCGAGGTGAAGTACAGCTTCGTCGACGGCGAGAAGCTGGCGCGGGTCAACTGGCAGCGCGGCGACTAGAGGCGTAAGGCAGCCTACTGGCTGGACGGCAGTTTCAGGTCCACCCAGACCGGATAGTGGTCTGTGGGCGCTTCGGAGTGCCTCGCGGACGGGTCGCGCAGTATCCCGCAGGCGGTCATTGAGCGCTTCATCTCAGGCGAAAGAAACACATAGTCGAACTGTATCGGCGCGTACTTGTCGCTAAACCGTGACTTCTCCGTCCACACGGACCCATCGGGCGCTTTGGCGGGAGCCGGTTCCACTTTGCGCGCGCCCGAGCCGATAAGCGCCCGGACGGTGGCGGCTGGCGGGTCGTCATTACAGTCCGCGAGAAACGCGAAGCGGGCCTTGCCATCCTGCTTCAGGCGCGCGTCCCAGATCTCCCGTATCTTGTTGGCCTCGGCTTGACGCTGGTACGTAGCCTTCTTCCCACCCGACCGCGACTTGAGATGCGCGACGTACACCAGAAACGGCTTTGCGCCGGGCGGGCGGATGGTCACCTCGAGCAGGTCGCGTGAGAAGCGTCCGGGCTCGTCACCGTACGGAACAGCCAGATCGAGGTGCCGGTACGACACCACCGGCCCCACCGGAAATCTGCTGAGCACGGCAACGTCTATGCCCCGGGTATCGTTGCCCTCAACGAGAACGACTTCGCGGTACCCCAGCGACGAGAGGTAGCGATTATTGAACTCCTCGAGGAACCCGCGATTCTCCACCTCCTGCAGCCCGAGCACATCCGCATCCAGTTCCGTGATGACATCGGCCAGCTTCTTGAGTTCCTCCTGGGGTTTCGTGAGCAGAGCGCCGTTCGCGAATCTGTCCACGTCTTCCGCATAGGGATCGTCGTGGGAGTCGAACAGGTTCTCGACGTTGTAGGTCGCGATGCGGACAGCCTTTTCGGCGGGCACGCAGGACGCAAGGCAGAGGACCAGCGCAAAGGCGATCAGGCCGTGCAGAAGTATGCGGGAGTTGAGGGTTTTCAAGGGCGTGTGCTCCTGTATCGAAACAAGGCCGGCAACGGCCGTGCTGCTTCGCTTCAGCCTTTCAGAACTTCGATCTCGTAACCATCCGGGTCGTCAACAAAATAGAAGTGCCCGTTGACGGGGCCTTCTTCCGGCCAGAACTCGATTCCTTCCGGCTCCCAGCGTTTGCGAAAAGCGTCGAGGTCGGCGACGCTGAAGGCGAAGTGGAAGATGTCCTCCGGGAAATCGAACTCCCCGAAATCGGGCGAATAGCACAGTTCGAGCAGCGTCTCATTGCCCGGCAACTCAAGGAAGCAGAGCTGATTGCCCGCCGGAGAAGTGCTCCGGCGCTTCTCCACGAAGCCGAAAAGCTGCGTGTAGAAGCCAACGGACTTTTCGATATCCCGCACGCGAATGCGGCAATGAAGAAACTTCGGCTGAAACTCGGGCATGCGCAGTCATCCTCCTGACGCCAGGCCGCTGGCGGACTGACCTGCCGATGTTAGCAGAGGGAGGGCTTCGCCTGCAACAATTCGGATGGGTTCTGTCGCAACTGGTCTTGCATGGAGCGGCGGCATGGGATATCCTTCTGAAGACCGGCAGGACGACACTATGCAGCAACACCAGCAACTGATAGTTAGATTTCGCGCCATCCGCGGGGTGTTGCTGCGCGTGATGGTTCTGAACCTTGCTGTGGCAGGCGCCAAGATAGCCGTGGGGGCGGCCACCAGCACGCTCAGCATTCTCGCGGACGGGTTCCACTCGCTGCTAGACTCAGTCTCAAACGTCGTCGGTCTTGTCGGAATCACCGCTGCCGCCAGACCCGCGGACGAAGACCACCCGTACGGTCACCAGAAGATCGAGACGTTGACGTCCCTTGCGATCGGAGGGCTGGTTCTGTTCACAGCCGTGGAGATCGGCCGCGAGGCCGTCCATCGTATCGTCCACCCCGGCCACCCGCAGGTTACCGCTCTGAGCATCGCAGTGATGGCCGCGACCATGGTAGTCAACACCCTGGTCACCACCTACGAAGCCAGGCAGGCCCGGCGTTTCGGCAGCGACGTGCTTTCGGCGGATGCTCTGCAGACGCGTAGCGACATCTTCGTTTCGGCGGGGGTTCTCGCGGCTCTGTTCTTTATCCACATGGGAGCGCCCGTCCTCGACCCCATTGTCGCGCTGGCCGTGACCGCGGCGATTCTCTACAGCGCGTGGACCATACTGCAGCGCGCAACGCACGTTCTGTCGGACAAGACGAGCCTACCACCGGAGCAGGTGGAGGCCGCGGCGCTCGGCGTGACGGGTGTCCAATCTGTCGAGAAGATACGCTCGCGCGGGCCGATGGAGCAGCTTTCGGTGGATCTGCACATACGCGTGCCGCCGGAGATCACCATAACCGAAGCGCATCGCATCACGCACGAGGTTCGCCGCGCCGTGGAGCAGTCCACCGGCGCGCTGGACGTGATCATTCACACGGAACCGGGCCAGAAGGCAAACACCTGACCCCTAGCCGGGCGCCCGGACCCTCGTGCCTGCCGGGGACTGCGCTTTCTCAGGCTTCGCCTCCGACTCGCGTGACCAGTTGCGAGACCGAATCGCTGGCGTCACCCCACAGCAGAACGGCTTTCTCGCTCTCGTACAGCGGGTTCTCAACGCCCGAATAGCCCGGACGGCTGTCGAGGTTACAGACGATCACGCGCTTCGCCTCGTGCGCGAGCAGAATGGGCATGCCCGAAATCGGGCACCCCTCCACCGTCATCGCAGCCGGATTGACCACGTCGCACGCGCCCACAACCAGAACAGCATCCGTGCTGGCGAAGTCGCCGTTGATGTCCGCCATATCGAAAATCTGCTCGTAGTCCAGGTCCGCTTCGGCGAGAAGCACATGCATATGCCCCGGCATGCGCCCGGCCACCGGGTGTATGGCGAACCTCACCTGCTTGCCCTGCCGCTCCAGAAGGCCCGCCAGTTCGACCACTTTGAACTGCGCCTTCGCGAGCGCCATTCCGTAGCCCGGCACAATGATGACGCTCTCGGCTTCTTTGAGGGCGTCAACCGCCGCCAGGAACGGGTCTTCAGGCGGGACGCCGGGCGACTTCGGCTCGTGGTGTTCTGGCGCCGCCCCGGCGGGCGCGGCCGCCGGGGTAAACCCGGCGAAGACTTTCAGCAGGTCGCGGTTCATGGCGCGGCACATCACAAGCGTCAGCACCGAACCCGAGGCGGCGACCACCGCGCCGAACGCTATCAGCAGGCGGTTTTCGAGCGTCACGCCGCAGAACGCCGCCGCAAGCCCGGCCGTGGCGTTCAGGAACGATATCAGCACGGGCATGTCCGCGCCGCCAACGCGAATGGAGAACAGAATTCCCGCGGCCGCGGCCACGATGATGATTCCGGCCGCATACGCCGGGGCACCAGACGCTGGCTCCAAGAGAAGCGCGATGCCCGCTCCCACAATGAAGGCAGCGCAAAGCCACAGCCACCCGTTGTGGAATCGCAGGGATACAGGCGCCGAGCGAAGCTTTGCGGCAAGCTTGCCGCTGGCGACCATGCTTGCGCTGAATGTGGCCGCGCCGATGGCCAGTCCCAGTATGCCGGAGAAGCGAGTCACCGGGGTCAGCGCGCCCGCGCTGCGCGTGAGTTCCACGAACGCGATGAGAAACGCCGCCACGCCCCCGGCGCCGTGCTGAAACGCAATCATCGCCGGGATCTGGATCATCGTAACGCGCACAGCAACAATCCAGCCCAGTATCGTGCCAGCAGCAACACCGGTCAGCACCAGTGGAAGGCCGGTCACGTTGTGCCGGCGCAGCACCAGCACGACCGCAACGGTCAGCGCCAGCGCCGCCACGAGATTGCCGAGCCGCGCCCGCTGCGGGGCACGGAACATGGAGATACCGGCAATCAAGAGCACGATTGCCGCGAGGTCAACCAGCAGGGCGAGTGTCGTTGTCATTGGTGATGCTCGTCAGATCGGAACAGCCTGAGCATCCGATCGGTAATGGTGAAGCCACCCACGAGGTTGAAGGTTGCTGTGATGAGGGCGAACACCCCGAGCGCCTTCTCCAGGCCGGTTGTCTCAACGGCGAACAGAAGCAGCGCGCCGATGACCGTAACCGCGGACACCGCATTGGTCATGGACATCAGGGGCGTGTGCAGCAGCGGAGGAACCCGCGAAATGAGCAGGTACCCGATGATAAACGAACAGACCAGAACGGCCAGCATGATGGCCAGATCAAGCATTTCGCGACCTTTCTAGGCGAGTCCCATCGCCTTCAGTGTGCCCGCGTGGTGGATCTTGCCGTCGCGCGTCACAAGAGTGCTCCGCACGATCTCGTCTTCGAAGTCCGGCTGCCCCGCGCCCTGCTTGTACAGGTTCTCGACGTAGTTGCAGATATTCGTGGCGTAGAGCCAGCTCGCATCAACCGGAAGCTGCCCGGGTATGTTCTTGACACCGCACAGGCAGACGCCTTCCCTGTAAGCGACCTTGCCCGCTTCGGTGATCGCGCAGTTGCCGCCCTGATCAATGGACACATCAATAATCACCGAGCCGGGCTTCATCTGCCCCACCATCTCTTCGGTCACCAGGATGGGCGCGCGCTCGCCCGGAACCAGCGCGCTGAGGATGATGGCATCCGCCTGGGCAACAAGCGGAGCGATGAGCGCGCGCTCCTTCTCGAGCCAGTCCACGGGCAGGGACTGAGCGTACCCACCTGCTCCGACGGCGAGATCGGACGGCACGTCAAAGCCGACGACCTTTGCTCCAACGCTCTCAGCTTCGCGGCGCGCGTCCTCGCGAATGTCCACCACGGACACCTGGCCTCCCAGGCGCTTTGCCGTCGCGATGGCCTGCAGGCCCACGACCCCGGCGCCGATGACGAGGAACTTCGACGGCCGTATGGTGCCGATGGCGGTTCCCACCATAGGCACGAACTTCGGAAGATGGTCCGCCGCGATCAGCACGGACTTGTAGCCCGTGATGGAACTCATCGAAGTCAGGGCGTCCATCTGCTGCGCGCGGGATATGCGGGGAATCCCATCCATCGTGAAAGCGGTGATGTTTCTGTCGCGCAGCATCTCGACCATCGGCAGGCTCGCGGGAGCTGCCGGATGCAGGAACGTGATGAGCGTTGCCCCCGGCTTCAGGAGGGCAGCCTCGTGCTTCTGGAGTTCGTCGTTGAACACAGGCTCCTTGACCTTGAGCACGATATCCGCCTCAGCGAAGATCTCAGCGGCTCCAGGCCTGATCCGTGCCCCTGCCTCTTCGTAGTCCTGATCGGTCTTGAAGATGCCCGCGCCGGCGCCCGCCTGCACGATAACGTCGAATCCCTGCTGCCTGTATCTGCGCACCATGTCCGGAATCGCCGCGACTCTTCTTTCCTCAGGCAGAATCTCTGTGGGTATGCCGATAACCATTTCTTGTTTGTCCAGTCTGAAATAGAACGCTGAATCAACCGCGCTTGCTGCGTCAACCGTGTAACTGCGGGAGGCGCGAAGCGCCGGCGGAGTCTGCCGCGTCGCGCACAAGAAACTGCCAGGTCCGGGGACGGGGCCGCATCACACAACCGTCTGTGCAGCACGCAGAAAAGTCATGCTCCCAATTACTTTGCGATTGGGTACGGAAAACCCTTCCGGCGCGGGGAAAATCGCATACGGCATCGGGCGCCTTCAGGCGGCTTACAGAAGCGCCATGATAGCGGCTATGACCGGCCCGTTGGCTTCGGGCATTTCCAATTCCTCCAGTTCCGCCGCTGTCACCCATCGTACCTCGTCGCATTCTATCGGTCTCGGCTCGCCCGACACGGCCTCGCACACATACGGCTGCAACACAACGCGGCGGGTTTCGTAGTCGTGGCGCACGGGCGGCATTTCGCGCATGGCCCGGACTGTGACCCCTGTCTCCTCGTGCACCTCGCGCTCCGCGCAGCGGGCGTAGGACTCCAGCGGCTCGCGCTTGCCTCCGGGAAACTCCCACAGCCCGCCCAGAAACGCGTCCTTGCGGCGGCGGCAGACAAGAATGCGGCCTTCGTTCAGGACGATCCCGAGCGCGACGTAGTCGGTGGGAAGCTCCGGGCGGGGTTTGTAGGGCGGAATGCTCGAATCCATCAGATATCCTCCTGAAACAGTGGCAGGTTCCGTTCCATGAGCATCCGGGCGATGCGGCGCATGGGCGAAGGCAGAGGCAGGGACAGGAACCCGTCCGCGTGCGCAAGCATCCACTCGACGTCCGAGCGGCAAGGCTCACCGCGGAGGCGGCACCGGACGACGCGCAGCGTGATATCCCACTTCGTGACGCGATGGCGCAGGATTCCCGCCTCAGCCCAGCCGCTCGCAGTGACGCCGAACGTATGCTCGAGCAGAGCCTGCGCGCCTCCGGCCGCGTCGCCGTCCACCACATCAGTACGAGGGAACTCCCACATTCCCCGCCAGCGCCCGTCGCGCGGACGCGAGAGAAGCCAACGGCTATCCAGACTGGCGGCCACGCAAAGCTCGCTTTTCGGCTCGGGTACCAGCCGCACGCGCACAGACCCGTGCCATTCGAACGACGCATCAGCGCGGGCGCGGCAGGATGACTGCAGGGGGCACTCGGCGCAGAGCGGCCGAACGGGCACGCACACAAGCGCGCCCAACTCCATCATTGCCTGATTCACGATACGCGGCTCACCAGCCCGGGAGATGCCCGCCGATGCGCGCCGCACAGATGTCTCCGCGCCATCGCCGCCACGCGGTATTCCCAGAAAGCGCCCGAGCACCCGGCGCACGTTCGCATCCACCATCACTCCCGGCAGGTTGAACGCGACCGCCCGGATCGCGCCCGCCGTGTATTCGCCGATGCCCGGCAAGGCGCGAAGAGCATCAGCGCTATCGGGGAGACGCCCACCATGCCGCGCGGTCACGATCTGCGCGGCGCGACGAAGGTTGCGGGCGCGTGAGTAGTAGCCCAGCCCGGACCAGAGCGACAGCACCTCTTCCTCCGACGCTTGCGCAAGTGCCTCAACAGTGGGAAAATGCGCGATAAAGCGGCGATAGTACGGCACGCAGGCAGCGGAGGTGGTCTGCTGAAGCATGATCTCGGCCACCCACACACGATAGGGATCGGAAGATTCGCGCCAGGGGAGGTCGCGGGCGACTGCCCGGAACCACGCCGAGAGCGCAGCCGCCGCCATCGAAAAACCTTGTTCTTGAGTTCTCACGCGAGTCACGGGATATCATAGCCCATGCGCGAGTCAAACCAGAAATAGGAATTGCCGTTCCGGCGCATAATAGTGACAGCTACCTGCAGTGTGAGGAATGAGCATGACTTGCGAACCACCAGATCTGATCCAGTTGACTCGAGGATTTCGCGAAGCCCGTATTGTGCTGAGCGGACTGGAACTCGGGGTGTTTGACTCGTTGCTGAAGGGTGGCACGACAGCCCGGGAGTTCGCCGCATCCAGAGACCTCGACCCGCGCGCGGCAGAGATTCTTCTGGATGCGCTGGCGTCTCTCGGGGTGCTCTCGAAAGCCAAAGACCATTATACGATTGCACCGCGCCACCTCCCCGCCCTCGACCCGGACAGCCCGCGGTGCGTGGTTCCGAGCCTGATGCACACGCTCAACCTCTGGCGGCGATGGGCCGACCTGACAGAGGTTGTCCGCCGGGGGCATCCGCTGCCCACGGAGGGGAGAACAGTATCCGAAACTGAGCACTTCATCGGCGCTATGCGCGTGGGCGCGCGTCAGCGGGCTTCCGCCCTTGCCGCCCGCCTTGACCTGAAAGGGGTCAAGACGCTTCTCGACCTCGGAGGAGGCCCCGGGAGTTACGCAATAGCCTTCGCAAAGCAGAAACCGGACCTGAAGGCCACGGTGTTCGACCTGATGGCGGTTGCGGACATAGCCGCCAGACACGTCGCCGAAGAAGACCTTTCGGATCGCGTCGGTACGCTTGCCGGGAACTATCTGTCCGACCCCGTCGGGGGGCCGTACGACCTGGTCTGGATGTCATCTATCGTGCATATGCACACGCCCGAACAGAACCGAATGCTGATCCGTAAGGCGGCGCAGGCGCTCAAGCGGGGCGGGCGAATCATCGTGCGCGACTTCCTTCTGGACGAGGACGGCGCGGGGCCTGCTTCGGCGGCGATCTTCGCGGTGAACATGCTGGTCGCCACAGAGGGCGGGCGCAGCTACAAGGCGTCGGAAATCCGCGGATGGATGAAGGATGCGGGGATTACGAGGGTCGAGGTGCAGACTCTGGACGACGACGGTCTGGTAATCGGGAGAAAGGGCTCATCTGGCCGTCAGCGGCAGCCGTGAACGGCGGCCATAAGGGCGGCAAGATCCTGCAGACGCTCGCCGAGGGCAGAGACGACAACGCGGCAGGCGTCGAAGTTGCCGGGGAGCGCTTCTGAGCGCATGGATGCAAGCGCCCGCTCGTGGTAGCGCTCGTTCAGGCGGGAGGCGAGACTGCCAAGGATGATCAGCTCCGGATTGAGGATGTCGGCCAAGAGCCCCATGCCTCGCCCCAGAGCGTCCGCCGACTCGTCGAGCACGGCAAGCGCGTCCGTGTCACCCGAGCCAGCAAGCTCGATTATCTCGCGCGCCGTGGGGTCCGAGGGCCACCGCGCGGGAAAGCGCAGGGCGGCCAGTTTCGCGATGCCGCCTCCGCTCGCGAACGCTTCGAAGCTCCCCGTCTTGTTGTAGGCGCGGGGGCCTCTTGTGTCCATTCGCACGTGTCCGAGTTCACCTGACGGTCCGGACGCGCCCCTGTAGAGCCGCCCGCCGATGATGATTCCCGCGCCGATACCCGTCCCGAACGTGAGAAAGACCAGATTGTCTACACCTCTGCCCGCGCCGAACTGATGCTCCGCAAGCGCGCCCGCGCGCCCGTCGTGTTCGATGGCGAAGGGGAGCCCGAAGGCGCCCGCCAGATCCTCGCGCACGGGGACGCCATCCCAACCCGGCAGGTTCGGAGGGTTCAGAAGCACGCCCGCCCCCCAGTCCGCCGGGCCGCCCACGCTGATTCCCCCGGCCGCGGGCCGCCACTCGGGAGCGACGGCCTGCAGATTGCGCCAGGCCTGCGCGGCACGGCTCAGCCAGCCCAGATAGCCCTTCTCAGGCAGCGTCGGGAACTCTACGCGGCCGAAGACATCGCCCGCGCTGTTGCCGGCAATCAGCGCTGTCTTGGTGCCGCCGATGTCAACACCAAGAAGCTGGCGGGGGCTCTCCATCAGTAACCGCGGCTGGCGTAGAGTTCTTCGGTCGCCCGGACGTCCTCCGGGCCGCCGGGGAGGTTAACGCTGCTGTAGACGGCAGGCGCAATGCCCATCTCGGCCAGCGCCTGCACCGCAACGCAGTTGACCGCCCACATGATGGCCGCGGCGGCCATCCCCGATGCGGGACATACGCGGCGCTCGAATCCGGGTACCTCGATCATCGCGTCTCCGGGCGGTGCATGATTGTCGAGGACGATGTCGGCGACCTCGAAGAGCCGCTTGCCCGAAGGGTGCTCGCCTTCGAGGACCCGCGAGTGCTCGACGCTCGTGAGCCCGATCACCGTCGCGCCCTTCGCCTTCGCCTGAAGGGCCATCTCCACCGGGTTCGGCGTCTTCCCCGACACGCTGCCGACGAAGACGATGTCGCCTTCCCGCACGTTGCTTCGCGCGAGCGCAAGAGCAATCAGTTCGGCGAAATCCTTCGGGGCTGGCTTCGCCTCCCGGTCACGGTGGCGGCCAGGGTTGTTGACGCCGAACGAAAACGAAAGCGGCGACCAGGCGAGCAGCCCGCCAGCCCGGCCCATCATTTCGCTTGTCAGCATGTGGCCGGTGTCGTAAACGTGCAGCATGCCCTTCTTGCTGATCGTCTCCGCCGCCAGCCTGCCGACCCGCTCGATGCTGGCCGCTTCTTTGAGCCTGATCTCCTCCAGAACCCCTGAGAGGGCCTCGAAATACCTGTCAACACCTGTCATCGTCATACACCGTCTCTTCCTTCAAAACGCCACAGCGCGATCCGCGCGGCGCCCTCGGCGGGCGACACCTGGGTCCGCATAACATCCGCCCGCGGAAACTCGGCGTGCACAGTTTCCGCCAGCACCGGCACAATGAGGTCGCCAGCCTCGAAGACTCCGCCGGCGAGCACGACCGGGAACTCGTCGCCGGGGTCGAACAGCGCGCGCGCCACAAACGCCGCATCTGAACCGAGCGACCGCGCCGCGTCCTCGTAGATGCGCATTGCGGCCTCGTCGCCTTCACGCGCCGCCTGAACCGCCTCGGCGGCGAACCGGGCGATGTGGTTGCGCGGAAGGCGGGCGATGGTGGTCGCGTGAACGAACGCGTGGTCGTCGTTCTGAGCGAAGAAGCTCTGGAGGCGGCCGGACAGCGCGGTAGCCGGACCGCGGCCGTCAATCGCCCGCAGCCCCTTCTTGATCGCCTGCACCGCGATGTCGAACGCGCTGCCCTCGTCGCCGAGCAGGCTGCCCCACCCGCCCGCGCTCTTCGACGTTCCATCGGCCCGCACAGCGTGAAACGATGACCCCGTTCCCGCGATGATTACGACCCCCATCTCTCGCTCTATGCCCGCCGCCGCAAACCCCGCCCGGCGCTCTCCGATCCAGTCGAACTCAGCAGCGCTGAGAGCATTGGAGAGATAGTCAACAATCCCTTCGAACCGCGGAGCGACGCACCCCGCCCGTATCACAGGGCCCTCGACTTGAGCAAGCGCGGACTGCACCGAGTCCTGCACAGACTGCACGACGATCTCGATCGGATTGTGGAATGAGTTCGACGGGCCGCCCATTCCTTCGGCAACGCGGCGGCCGTGGCTGTCAATGATCACCGAAGCTGTTTTGGTGCCGCCCCCGTCAATCCCCAGGAACAGATGCTCGCTCGCGTTCATCATCTACTGCCCCTTCGGAACGATCTCGAGAAGCGTCAGCGAGTTCGTGGGCACGGATATCTGCTCGACACGGTGGCCGGAGCCGCCGAGCGGGGCGGTCGAGACGCACTCGAGTTCGGCGCGGTCCTTGTTGTGGAAGGCGTTGGAGTGCTCTTTGTCCACCACCCAGCGCTTCAGCGTGCCGTTCTTGAGCCTGCGGTCAAGATTCGTGAAGGCGAGCGCCAGCTTCCGTTCGACGCCGTAGCGCTCGGCGTAGTTGAGCACGAGCACGGTGGTGCGGCCGGTGCGCGGGTCGGTGGCAGCAACGATGGCAACTTCGGGATCGCTGAAGGAGGTCTTGAGCTGTTTCGGGGCCATCATCGAGAAGAGCTTCGCGGCGTTGTAGACGGCTTTCGGGCGGTTGGGGCCCATCAGCATTCCCCAGCCGCCGCGGAACGAGTCGTCCCCGTCCTTGGCGAAGAAGAAGCAGGGCTTCGCGACCCCGGCGGGTATCATCGCGCGCAAGATCGAGTTCGCCGCCCAGCAAGCGCCCAGTTCGTGATCCTGCGGCCAGTCCGGCCACCAGGCGTAGTTCCATTCCGTGATCATGAACTCGCGCACCCCGCGGGCGGCCTTCGGGTAATCCTTCATATACCGGCGCGTAACCTCTGCCTCCTCGCGGATGATATCCGGTGGGTGGAAGTACTCGTGCCACGAGATGAAGTCCAGCGGGGCGCCCGTCTTTTCGCAGTGCTCCAGCAGCCCGCGCATGAACTCCTCGCCGTGCGTCGCGTAGTTGCGCTCGGGGGACTGGTTCCAGGGACCGCTCGCGTTGCAGGGGCCGCCGATGAGGGCTTTCGGGTCGGCGCGCCGCACGCCGCGCCAGGTGGCGTCATAGAGCTTGAGGTACTCGGTCAGCCGGTCTTCGCCGTCTTTCACCGCGAGCCAGCCCGAGTTGGACTCGTTCCAGACCTCCCAGTAGGGAACCCTTCTTCCTGTCTCGATGCAGTGCCGGGCGGCCTGATAGCAGAGTTCCTCCCATTCGTCGTAGCTTGCCGGGCGCGCATGCCGGTCCTGGTTCGGGAATGCTTCCAGAGCCTCGGGCATATACGATACGCAGGCGATGAACGTGCAGCCGATCTTCTTCATGAAGTCGAGCCTGCGGTCGAGTCCCGTCCAGTCGTAGACGACCTTCCCCGACTGGTCGCGTTTCACCGCATCGGTGAAGATGTTGTCCATCCGGAACCATTCGATTCTGATGTCGCGAAAACGCGCCGCCGTATCGTCGTTGTAATCCGACATCCCCCACCCCTGCGACATCCCCGCAAAGGCGCGCTTGAAATCGCCCGAGGTTTTCGAGCAGTCTACTGCCACCTTCGAGTGCACGTTGACACGCGCCAGGTCGAGCAGCACGAGCCGGGCCTCGCCGATCCGCTGGTCGGCGTTTTCGTCGCCGAGGTTGCGGAAAACGCGGACGGCGACGCGCACAGTCGCGCCGGGCTTCGCCGAGCGGGTCAGCAGCGCAAGCCCGGCATGATCGTTGTCGTAGCGCATCTGCAGCGCGCCGTCCACATAGATCTCGCCGCCCGCGTCGCTGTTGATGCGCATCCCGACAGGCTGCCCCACCACGGAAACACCGTCGATCGTGGCCGGCAGAATGACGCTGGCCTTAAGCCAGGCGCCTTCGCCGCGCGCCTTGAACGCCTCCCCCGGCTTGAGCGCGCTCCAGCCGTCACCGCCTCTACGAACCTCGGCGATCTTCATGGCCCCGTTCGAGTGATAGAGCCAGTCCGTCCACTCAAGGCCGGGGGCTTCGGGGGTCTGAGAGGCCGCCGCGGCGGCGCACAGCAGAATAACCTGACAGATGAGAAAAAATCGCGAATACATACGAGAAGCTGCCTCCAGTGTTGCCTGCCTGCCATTATGACCGCGCGGCCGCTCGAATACCACCTATGCGGACTCATCCTTGCCCTGGCGCGCCATAAGATTCGCCAGCCCTTCGCGCGGCGGCCGCCCTTCGAAGAGAATCGCGTGGGCTTCGGCGGCGATGGGCATCTCCACGCCGGTGCGCGCCGCGAGCGAGACGGCAGCGCGGGTTGTTGGCACGCCTTCCGCCACCTGCCCGAGTTCATTCAGAATGTCCTGAAGGCTCCTGCCCTGCCCGAGCGCGATGCCCACTCTGAGATTGCGGCTGAGGTGGCTGGATGCCGTCGCAAAGAGATCTCCCACGCCGGACAGTCCCGAGAACGTGGACGCCCGCGCGCCGAGCGCGGTTCCCAGCCGCGTCATCTCCGCGAGCCCGCGCGTGAGGAGCGCCGCCTTGGTGTTGTCGCCGAAGCCCATCCCCTCCGAAATGCCCGCCGCAATCGCCAGCACGTTCTTGAGCGCGCCCGCCATCTCCACCCCCACGATATCGTCACTGCTGTAAACGCGAAGAGCGGGGCAGGCAAGGACCCGGCGGCAGATATCGGGGACGGCGGCGAAACGCGACGCAACGACAGTGGCTGTCGGAACGCCCGCGGCAAGCTCGACGGCCAGGTTCGGCCCGGAGAGCGCCGCAACTGCGCCCGCGCAGCCCGGGATGTTGTCGGCAAGCACTTCGCTGAGGCGGCGGCCCGTGTGACTCTCGAGCCCCTTGGCGGCGTTCAGCAGGGGCACGCACCCGCGAAGCGCCGACGCAAGCCCGCGGCTGACCTCGTCCACGGCGTCTGACGGGACGGCGAGCACGACGAGTTCCGCGCGCGAGACAGCTTCGCCGAGATCGGCGCTGACATGCAGGGAATCGGGGAAGCGATACCCCGGCAGGTAGCGCGTGTTCTCACGCTGAGAGTCGAGTGCCGCGGCGTTGCCCCGATCGCGATCCCACAGCCACGCATCGCAGCCATTCGACGCGACGAGCCGCGCGAGCGCCGTTCCCCAGCTTCCCGCCCCGATGACGGCAACCTTCACAGCAGCAGGTACCCCCTATTCATTGAGAGGCCTCCAGAAGTTGGCCAGCGCCCATCCGGCCAGAGCAGCAGCAAAAGAGAAGTTCGCAGCCCCGGTCCCGAGCGCCCATCCCGCGCGCTCCAGCGCGATCCCCGCCTCGGGCAGCGCGGAGTATATCACAATGAAGCGCGTGGCAAAGTGGGCGGCGAGGAGTACCAGCACGGTTGCACTCGCGCCGCGCCAGCCGCCAATCCAGGCGGCGGCAAAGAACACAGCGGCGCCGGCAGGACCGAACAGAATGCACAGAATGAGCCCCAGCCCGGCGCTCACGAACTGCGCGTCCACGCTCTCGACGATCTGATACAGCGAGAGAACGAAACAGACGCCCAGCGACGCGATACTGGCGGCCGCGCCGGACGCGCCCGGCCAGCGGTGCGCGGCCGCCATCGCGGCCGCGACAAGCAGGAGAGCTACCGCCAGAAACCACTCGAGGCGCACCCCCAGCGGCTCGATGAACAGGAAGGGCGTTTCCTCGACCTCGTCCTCCGGCGACAGCGGAGGCCCCGTGCGGGGGAAGACCACTCCGCACCACTCGCAGGCGTCATCGGTTTTGGAGACCATGCCGCACGACTGGCAGGTGACCGGCATGTCAGGGGACCTCCACGGAGGCTGCGATGTCCTTCATCACCGGAAGCGCCCGGCTCCAGCGCTCCTCGGGCGCCACTGCAAGGACGCTCCATACGCGCGTGGCGGCGAGCATCGTATAGCGGAAGCCGCGGACAGGCGCCGCATCCTCGACACCGTGGAACGCACTGACCCGGCTTTGCAGAGAAAGCGCCCCGGAGACCTCTCCAGATTCAGCGCGGTACTCGCTGATTCCGGGCGGGGGCTGGGCGCAGAGTTCGGCGTGCAGCCTCTTGAGAGCAGACATCCCCGGAGCTTCTACGGTTTCGTCTTCCGTGGGCGCGGGCATCAGAAGAGAGCTGCCCGCGACCTCGACACGAACGTCTCCCGGACCCTCAAGCAGCACCCGGAATTCCGGTTTCCGGCTGACCACTGACAGTCGCCAGGTATTCGGGCGGGTCACGCGAAACGATCCGCCGTCGAGCTTCGTGCCCCAAAAACGCCGCGACGTCCCCGCGACGTCCTGCCTGCTGAGCCAGGTGTATGCCGCCGCCTGGCCGGCCACGGCAGCCGCGCCCAGGAAGGCGATCATCCGCAGCGCGGCCCTGCGCCTCACGGCGTCACCGGCGCCCTGTCGCAAGCGGCCCGCCGGACTCGGCCCACGTCAGTCCGCCTGCTGAAGCTCGCGCCGCAGGAGCGTGTTGACAAGCCCGGGGTTGGCGCGCCCGCCGGTGTGCTTCATCACCTGCCCCACAAGGAACCCGAGCGACTTCTCCTTCCCCCCTCTGAAGTCTGCGGCGATCCTCTCGTTTTCGGAGATGACGCGCCGGACGACATCGAGCAGCTCGCCCTCGTCCGAGATCTGCGTCTGCCCGCTCGCCTCGACGATCTCCCTGGCGCTCTTGCCCGTCTTGAACATCTCCTCGAAGACGGACTTGGCGATCTTGCCACTGATGGTGCCATCCTCCACAAGCCGGATCATCGCGGCGAGAGACTCCGGCGTGACCCCTGCGCCCGCGACATCGGCCCCCGACTGATTGAGCAGCCGCAGGAAATCGCCCAGCACCCACGTTGCGACCTTTCCCCAATCGCCGTGAATTTCCGCCGCCTGCTCGAAGAAGCCCGCAAGCGCCATGTCCTGCGTCAGAGTCGCCGCATCGGCATCCGAAAGCCCACGCTCGCAGAAGCGCAGCTTCTTCTGCGAGGGAAGCTCGGGCAGCCCGCCCCGCACAGCCTCGATATACGATTCCTCGAACGTGAACGGCAGAAGGTCCGGCTCGGGGAAGTAGCGGTACTCCTGCTCCAGCTCCTTGCCGCGCATGGTGGCGGTGACGCCGTTCTCGTCATCCCAGCGACGGGTCTCGTGCACGACCTTTCCGCCGGAGGTGATCGTCTCGATCTGGCGCCGCACTTCGTACTCGATGCCGCGGAAGACCGCGCGGAACGAGTTCAGGTTCTTCAGTTCGGTGCGCGTGCCGTAAGTTGCCGACCCGGCCGGGCGGACCGAGATGTTCGGTTCGCAGCGCAGCGACCCTTCCTCCATCTTCCCGTCGCAGACTCCCAGGCAGGTGAGAATCGCGCGAAGCTGAACGAGATACTCGCGGGCTTCGGCGGCGGTGTTGATCTGGTCGAATCCGGCGCGCGGGTCGTGCTCGGTAACGATCTCCATCAGCGGAACGCCGCTGCGGTTGTAGTCCACCTCGCTGGTTAAGGGCGACACGTGCATCAGCTTGCCCGTGTCTTCTTCCAGATGCACCCGGCGAATGCCGATGCGCTTGACGCCGCCCTCCGGCGTCTCTATCTGAATCCAGCCGTGTATGCCGATGGGAGTGTCGCCGTACTGCGTCACCTGATACGCCTTGGGAAGGTCGGGGTAGAAGTAGTTCTTGCGGTGGAAGAACGTGGCCCGGTTGATGCGGCAGTTGAGCGCCGAGGCGGCTTTGACCACGAACTCGACGGCCTTTCGGTTGGCCACCGGGAGCGATCCCGGCAATCCGAGGCACACCGGGCAGCAGCGGGTGTTCGGCTCGCCGCCGAACTCGGCGCTGCACGCGCAGAACATCTTGCTTTCCGTCAGAAGCTCGGCGTGGACCTCCATGCCGATAACCGCCTCGTAGGGCCCGGCCTGCGCCATTGTCTGTGTGTCTGAAGTCATCAGTGCGATTCTCCGCAAGGCCGCAGATCCGGCCGCGCCAGGTGATAGTCCGTGGACTGCTCGAACGTGTATGCCGCGCGGAACAGGGTCTCCTCCCCGAACGCCGGGCCCAGAAGCTGCATACCGACAGGCAGCCCGTTCGAGAAGCCGCACGGCACCGACATGCCGGGGATTCCGGCAAGGTTCACGGGGATGGTGCAGACGTCGGACAGCTTCATCTGAAACGGATCGGACGAGCGCTCGCCGATGCGGAACGCGGTTGTGGGAGCGGTCGGCGTAATGAGCAGATCGCAGGTCTCGAACGCGGCGTCGAAGTCGCGCCTCAGAAGCGTCCTCACCTGCTGAGCTTTCAGATAGTAAGCGTCGTAATAACCGGCGGACAGCGCGTACGTGCCGATCATAATCCGCTGCTTGACCTCCGCCCCAAACCCCTCCGCGCGGGTCTGCTCGAACATGGCGACATGGTCGCACTGCATCTCCGTGCGATGGCCGTAGCGCACGCCGTCGTAGCGGGCCAGGTTCGAGCTAGCCTCGGCGGGCGCGATGATGTAGTAAACCGGCAGGGCGTACTCGACGTTGGGCATCGAGATCTCTTTGACGCGCGCGCCCTTCTGCTCCAGTAGGCGGATGGCCGCCCAGACAGCCGAGGCGACGTCCTCCTCGACGCCCTGCCCGAAGAACTCCTTCGGCACGCCGATTGTCATCCCCGACACGTCGTTCACCAGAGACTTCGTGTAGTCCGGGGCGGGTTCGGGCCAGCTTGTGGAATCGAGCGGGTCGTGCGCGGCGAGGAGGTTCATCACCAGCGCGGCATCGCGCACATCGCGCGTGAGCGGCCCGATCTGGTCGA
>MTKZ01060625.1_pt2 | contig 29011 bp, 33 predicted proteins | sample 1042781 | NCBI WGS metagenome assembly MTKZ01 (sample SAMN06212207, study PRJNA360539) | anaerobic digester metagenome | biome: Wastewater treatment plant; material: sludge; isolation source: anaerobic digester fed with sludge from wastewater treatment plant | place: Denmark: WWTP Viborg ... | reverse complement strand
CAACGCGCAGGAAATAAGAAATATCCTCATTTTCATGTTACTCTCCGTTAGTATATTTGAAAACTTAACCACGAATCAATACTAATTGATATGACAGCATAGGCATGTTATAATGACTGAATCGTCAGGAACATAAATGCTATTTATTTCGTGTTTTTTATCTTTACCTTATAGATACGATTGAATGCCAGACTAGTGTAAGCAAACTCGGAAATACAAATCTAAATCATTATTACAGATCAATTTGCTGTATGGTTTGCTGGCCGAATAAATAAAAACATTGATTTCCCGCAGATCTTACTGATGAAGAGGGAGATAGCGCAGATTCAATCTAGTTTATTTACCTTTCGTATTATGCTCTTGCCAATGTCGTCGGTATTGAAGTTTACAAGTAAGCCCAGTTTTAATCCTGTGAGTTTAAGATAAGTAAGCAATTGTTTGTGATGCACCTCTAGTATATGCTCAACAGATTTCACCTCAACTATCACCGAGTTTTCCACCAAAAGATCAAGACGAAAGGCAATGCCAAGGTCAGTGGTCTCATATTCCATACTGACCGGGACCTGAGTTTCCACATTACATCCTGCTTTTCGCAGCTCATACATCAATGCCGCCTCATAAGCGCTTTCAAATAAACCAGGTCCCAGATTGTTATAGACGTTAAAAATGCATCCCCTGATCGTAAACGATACTTGGTTTTCCAGCAATTCTTCTGTAGATCGGATCATGAAATCAGTTCAATCTGTCTTTTCATCAGCGAGATCTGCGGGAAATCTAGTTGCTCCGGGCTTTGTTGATCAGGATATTCCAAGCGCCTTTCCAGAAGTATTTCCAGTCAGTGGTAAACGGCTTGGCACTTTTTTGCTGGATATAGCGGCGTTCGGACTCCACGATTTCATCAAACGTAGTGGGCATATCAGTATAAAAAGGCGGCATCAGGCCTGGTTTCAGTTTCAGGCGCAGTTCCTGCATATCCGGCGGATAAAGGGAAAAATAGTGTTCGCTGAGCGCGCGGACCCCCACCAGGGCCAGTTCGCCCTTGAAGAAATTATAGAACTGCGGCAGCTCGTCGATCCAGAGCGCCCGCAGGATCTTGCCCCAGGAGGTGACGCGAAAGTCGTTTTTGAACTTGCCGCCTTCCTGCAGGGCGTTGGTTTGAAAGACGTAGTCCTGCAGGTATTCGCTATAGGGATGCATGGTGCGGAGTTTTTTGACATAGATGACCTTGCCGTCCTTGCCCAAGCGTTTTAGACGGATCAGGGGTCCGTAGGTGGGGCTGGGATCGGTGCGGGGCAGCCTTGCCTTTTTCAGGATGAAGTGCATCGAGCCGTTAATTTCGCGTTTGTGGATCAATTCAAAACCGCAGAAATAGAAGCGTCCCAGTATTTCGGTCTCGGACAGGGCACGGTTGCGGCCTTTGGTGAGTGCGAAATACCAACCTTGCAGGACCGGGATCTTAGGCATTACGCGGCGAAACAGGAAATCAAAAAAATAGGCTACCATGCCCACGTAGGGTGTGAGATTGCGGCAGAACTGGTTCCGGCGTTCCGTGATCGTCTGACCCTGGCAGATAAAGACCCCGCCGTCGATGAGGAGTTCACTGACCTTGATCAGATAGAGGTTGACGCGGCGTAAGTCATTGATTCTGTGCAGATTGATGAATATCTGCAGGGAGTTCGGGGCTTCGTGCTCGATGTTGGCGTAATTTTCCGAGTGCAGGGCCAGGGTCTTCGACTGGCAAAAGCGGGAAAGGTCAAGGTAGGCATTAACGAAATCGATCAATTCTTCGTCGTTGCCCAGATAGCTGTGCCAGCGGGAAAGAGGAACCGCGTCCTCCAAAACACAATCCGAATACTGGGGCGCGTAAACCTGGTGGTTGATCGCCGGAACTACCTTCGTGCTATCCAGATAGAACTTGGGGCTTGGGGATTCTTCCAATTCGCGCGACCGGGTTACCAATTTGGCCGAGGCGAAATCCCGGTTCTCGATGTGAAAACGAAAAGCGTAGAAAATCCCGACGAAAATAAACAGTTCCATTGTCACGCTGCCCAAAATCGTGCCCAGGACGATCATGCGCGAATAATGGAACTGGCTAAAAATATACATCAGCCCAAAGACCACAGCCACGGCGAAGATATCGCATTTGATGATCTTTTTGACTAGTTCGCGGCCGTTGGGCACCATTCTCACCGTGTATTTAGAGCCCCAGAGTCCGCTGATGATCCAGATCAGGGTGAATGCGACCAGCGAACGCCACCAAATAAAATCCGCCAGGATACGCCGCGTGCCGTCCCGGATCTTCGCGACAAAGAGAAACGCGAAGATGACAATAAAGAAATCCAGGACCAACAAGATGTACTTGGTGAGTTTATGCTTCATATAAAATAATAATGATCATTATATAGTGCATTAACTATATTTTTTATTTATTGAATTCCCGTTCCTTGAACTTTCGTTAATCTAAACGGTTGAAATAGTACTTCAGACCACACCCACCATGATTCATGATCACCCAAGTCGTGATAGTCAACAATTAACTCAGATATCGTTTGGGAATTAGTTGTACCCCAATAATTTTGTTTGAAATCCAGAGGATAGGCTAATCCTGAATAATAATAACAGGCCTCTGATTGTACAACTTTCTCAGTTGCGCTGAAGTTGTTATTCGCAGCCTTAGTCCATCCGTTATTTATGTCGTTATACCAGTTGTTTGTGTGGTAGGTTTTAACACAAATCTTTGCGTGAATATCATTGTAAGCTAAATTCAGATTAGATCTGCCAGAATTCTCAACCGCAATAGATTGGTTTTCTATCCTGTTATGCTCAAAAGTAGCTGCTGATTCCCATAAATTTAGGAATTCTCTGTTTCCACCCCAAAATGAACAGTTTTCGATTATTGCGCTGGTTGTAACCTCATTGTTAATTGAAATATAGTTTTGAGAGAAAATACAGCTGTCTGCGTGAAAGCCTTCGACCAAATTACTATAAACAGCAGATCCATTTGTACTTTGATTAGACACAAATACGCATCTAACAATATTGATATTGTCGATTTGGTAGCTAGTAATCCCAAAGTTTGAGTTTCTGATGAGGACATTTTGAATGTTTGTGTTACTACCTCTGACAGTAAGTGCTGAATCCATAAAACTCATGCACAAGTTTCCAATTGTGCCGGAGTTGTTGAATACCATCACGCCATATCCGTTAATTATCTTAGAAACATCTTTGCCATACATTCCTGATACGCTAGTTATATAGCTGTAACTGTCTCCAGTTGGACAAATTGCAGTGCCATAGATTGTTATCTTTTTACCGGGTGCAAGCAGAACCTTGGATAGTGGTTGGAACACTAGAGTTGATCCCTCAATACATATGACATCCTGTTCAACAACATACGTATGATAGCTTTCAAAGATATACTCCCCAGTGATTTGAGTAGAGACTATAGTAACAGGATGTAATATTAGATCTCTACTATCGAAATGCGTGATTACAGAATATGACTCTGTATTCAGTTCTATTTCGAAAAGATAATTGTATCCCCATCCCTCTTTAAAAAAAACGAGAATGTACTTAGCATACTCCAGATCAGCTATTGAGAAAGCCCCTGTATCAGAGGTTATATATGTCGAAACTGGCTTATAATTACGGTGGTCAAAGACATGCTCATCACTTACTGGAAATGCCAATTGAGGATATTGACTGCAAACATCCTTAATGTCATCACCGACAACATCTCCCTGAAAGACCATCACTGTGATCCCGGAATAATCGCTTAGCCCGGCCAGGGTAAGTGTTCCGCTGATTGTACCCTTTTGGGGTTTCGTGCTGCTGTGACACCCTAACAGAAATGCTATGGTCAAAAAAAAGACCAGGATTTTTAATATCTTAAACACTATACCACCTTAGAAAAAGTTGATAACACTAACTTGCTTAAATAGTGCCAGAATCGACATTAATATTCGCTCCTGTTACGGACAGGCTTGAATCAGAAAGCAGGAATTCGATCATGTTAGCTACAGAAACGGTTGTAGTGGGTTTTTTGAGCGATGTCCGGTTGAATATCCGATCCCTCTGTTCACTGCTAAGTGTCCCGCTCATGGCAGTTTCCATGAATCCGGCCACAAGTGCGTTAGATCTGATGCCCTTTTCACCCCATTCCCGGGCGGTCGTCCTGGAAAAAGCCTCCAACGCCCCCTTGGTGGACGCGTACATGGCTAAACCCTTATAACCGGTGTGGACACTGATCGAGGATATATGGACGATCGACCCGCGCACCTGATGCAACAGCATGTTCCTGATCACATGTTTGGTTAACATCATCGGAGAGAATACGTTGATCTGATACATTTTTACGAGAGGCTCATAGCGCAAATTGCTGATGATGTCATCGTAGGCAATGGCCGCATTATTGACAAATCCATGCAGATGCGTGTCGTAGCCCAGATGGTCTTTAAATATCCTATTGATCGAAGAATCAAGATCAGACAGGTCGCAGACTATGTTGGTCAATTTCCCCGGAAACTTGGTTCCAAGGGATTCCAACTCCTCATTCAGGCCAAGTGTTGCGCCGAATACGGCGTAACCTTTTTCCAAAAGCGTTTTTGTGATCTGCAATCCCAAACCTTGCATGGTTCCGGTAACCAGTATGTTTTTCATCCTAAGTCCTTTTAAGTTTTCCGCTTCTTGTTGTTTGTACTCTTTCCACGAAATTGATGATCCGGGGTATCTTAAAATCCTGCAAGGATTGCCTGAGATAATCCCTGAGTTCCCTTTCGGTAATTGGGCCGTTCACCACCACATCCGCTATCAATACGTTTCCAACCAACGAATTGGATTTTGCATAAGCATGGGCTTGCCTTACACTCGAGTGTGTACAGAGTGCAGTCTCAATTTCCGATGGATTGACCTTGTAGCCCCCCACATTGATCATCTCGTTTACACGGCTGACAAATCTAAAGCGCTGACAGGCATCGTCACAGAATTCAACTAAATCCCCTGTATTGTACCAATCTCCATCACCAAGATCAGTGCCAACCAGACTTGCATGGATGTGAAGTTGGTTGTCTACAATTTTGCACAAGGTAGGATCGGTAATGGTGAAGAGGTCATTGACTGATTGCAACACCGATCCCGCTTCAGTTGAGGCGTAAATATTCCTAAGTTGCGCGTTGGGAAAAGCCACGCCTAGATCTTCAGATAAACGTGGATCGAAACGTTCTCCTCCGGAAGTCAATCTTCTTACGCTGGGGTATTGCCCTTCAAGGGGCAGCAGCAGACGGTAGAACGTAGGGGTTGCCGAGATGTTACTGATCCTATACTTTTCAATTCGGTCCAATGTCTCATTCTTGTTGGTCCGGAAAAGGTCCACTAGGGTATTCCCGTTTAAGAGGGCTTGGAAGAAAACCTGAATTCCGGCTATGTGGGTTGGATTGTAGGCAAAACCCCAGACATCATCCTTATGGTGGGGTGACTTTCTTACAAAGCGAGTCAGAGACGCCAGTGAATGGCGAACTTTTTTCGGAAGTCCTGTGGTGCCTGACGTGAAAAGCGTTAGCCGCCAGGCATGGTTGTTTGAGATCGCTTCAATCAAATGATCTACGTTATACAACTTCCTGGGCTCGACCTGTACAGACTGACCCAGAAGATTCGGTTCTATACCCAGATCCCTCAACTCCTGAGTGCTGAAATCCGAATCCAGCAAAATCAAATCATCTCCATACAGTAAGCTTTGAACCAATCTGAGAAAAACATCCATCGTATCCGGACGATAGCAATACTTTGGTACTTCCAGGGTCTCATTTACTGAGGTAATAAGGTCGGAATAGGTTAGTTCCTGACCATGCCTGTCAACATAAAACAGCTTGTGTTCCACTATTTGGCTATCTTCTGCAAGATTTCGCCGATCGTATTTACATAACTGTCGGCAAAAATATCTATCCCCGTTTCTTTTTCTATGCGAACGGTCAATTCTGCCAAATCAAGCGAGTCAAAACCCAAATCAGTCCTGAGATCCTGATCCTGAGACAGACTGGCGAACGAAGTCAGGCCTTTATTTTCCCTCACTTTATTCACTATTTCCAGTAATGTGCTTTGCATTTGTACTCCTGTATCAATTGCCGAGAAATTTTCGGCGGTATTCTTTGCATGTAATAAAATCATAACCCTTGACCTGAAAAAATGCCAAATGTTCTTCGTAGAGCTGAATCGCCCGGGGGCCCAGATTGAAAAGCTTCATCTTTCTGCGCAACCTCTCCGCGAACAGATATTTCACCGGGTTAGAGGACCTTCGGTCTACTAGGTCATCATCGTTCTCAATTATGCACTCATTGGGATGGATCAGGAAATTTACAGGCTTCCCGGTTTTTACTGCTTCGGCATGTAGCAAATATCTTAACATTCTTACGGCAGCCGGCGCGATCCTCAGGGTGGTGCCAATGTATGGCAGCCCGATCGCGGATATTGGAATTTCCAGGATAGGGAGATCGCCCTTTCGATCCAAACCGTCTTTCGCTACGGTATAGGGCATCCGCGGAGCCCAAAGCCGGTTAATTTTTTTGATAGCGCCAAAGCTGAAGAACATGTCAGCCCTCTGGGACGAAATAGAGCTATCGACCTTAAAGCCAGCATCAGCAAGAGCTTGGGGGGTGAAGCGGTTAACCCTTAGGGCCGGCGCCCGAAAAGAAACTACTTCGGTACAACCGCTCTGCTCCAAAATCTCTTTCGCCTTGACCAAATCTCTGTATTGTTCTGAATACCCACGGTTGTCGAAAGCAGAATCTTCTGTATGCCCATAGCCGTGGCATCCCAATTCATGCCCAGCATCCACTATCATTTGCGGGATCGAGGGAAATGCCTCAGCTATGTCTCCGGTCACAAAAAAAGTAGCTTTTACCTGATACCTGGAGTACAGATCAAAAAGTAGGGGTAAACCCTCCTTCAGGACCAAGTTACCGGTCTGTTCCCGCTGCTTGTTGAAACGGATCGAGGTTAGTTCTACATCATTTGTAGCAAGAAAATACATCTTCTTCGCAGGCAAATCTTCTGGAGACGGCAGCGGGATTTCCCACTACGATAGTGTGAGGTGGGACAATTCCCGAAACTGTCGATCCAGCGCTAACAACAGCGCATTCCCCTACATCCGTGCCTGGTAACAGGGTAGCTGACACTCCTATCCACGCACCTTTACGGATCACCACCGGGGCCAAATAGGAAATCATCCGTCCCTTGAAATGTAAATAAGGATTGGAGTGCGCGATCAGGTAGTTGTTTCCGGCAAGTGCTGCATAGTCGTCTATATAGATATATTCCGGGTGCGCGTTGTCCAGAACGCAGTGCATGCCCAACATCACGTTTTCCCCAACATGAACCCCTCTCATACGGTGAAACCTGATCCTAAGGCTATTGACAGGACAATTGTAAGCCAGGCTTTGCAAAACATAGTTCCAAGTCCTTCTAAACATGAACCTAAGCTTGCCTGTCCCACGCCTTTCGCTGGATTTTCTCAGGTGATCATTTATGTTTTTATGGGGAACGTAGTAGGGTATCGAACTGGCTTTTCTGTCAATTTGCACGACGCGCTCTCTTCTGCTTGAGCCACTTCTTGGCTTGATATTTCGGTAAGGTGAGAATATAATACCTGATTAGCCACTTAGCGATATCGTCATTCCAACGGGCGGGATGGATATTGAACAATACTCTTTCTGGCAATTTGTCACTTTTTATCAGGCCGATCAAGTCATAAGTGCTATGAGCTGATATCTTGAGCGCTGACCGGACATGGTCCCTAACGCTATACTGCGCTCCGTCCCAGCAATTTCCAGTATCTGTTAAGTAAGCAATTTTGTTGAAGTCAATATCCAAATATGGCTCACATTCAATCCCTAAGTCTTTGAAATTATACTTCTCCCACATATCCATGCTGTTCCACTTGCTTAAGGGTCTGCCATGCATAGCAATCGTTTTAACTGGATAATAGGTACGGAAAAAAATTAGATTATTTGTAAATGATTCTAAAGCCTCTTTATAATTTCCTCGATTAGTTGCAAGATCCTCATAGTGATATCCGATTTCATGACCCAAATCAATAATTTTTTTTATAATTTTGTCATTAAAACTGATTGTAGATTTACGAAAATAATAAGTGGACGATATTCCAAGGTCATTTTCAACTGAAGCCATTTGATAAGAGTTTATGGGCCAAGAATCTACATCATGACGAATGATTGCTGATGTGGGTTTCGGGTTATGCATATATTCAGTTACATTTTGAACAGAATACCCATGAGATTGCAGCATAATGCATAATTCTCTATAGGTTTTTAATGTGAAATCACGCATTTTAATACATTCCATACGTTTACCTACGTATTGAGTGAGATATAGACAACTGAGGCTTCATGCCCACACTGCCTATCTAATTGAGGTGTTGACCATTCTCCCTTTTTTGAAATCTCCATGCATCAGCACACATCTCCTCCAAATCTCTCTGGGCCACCCAACCCAGTTCCCGATTAGCAGAAGTTGGATCAGAATAGCAGATTGCCACATCTCCTGGACGTCTATCTGATAATTTGACCGGTATTTTTTTGTGGTTAACATTTTCGAAAGTCCTTATAACCTCCATAACCGAGTATCCATTTCCAGTGCCCAAGTTGAATATATGAATTCCAGAATGAGTCTCCAAGTACGAGATAGTTTGTATATGCCCTAAAGCGAGATCAACGACATGTATATAATCCCTTATGCCAGTACCGTCAGGGGTAGGATAATCTGTACCGAATACACTAAGATGAGATCTAATTCCATTGGCAACTTGAGTAATCAATGGGAAAAGATTATTAGGCACGCCTTGAGGATTTTCCCCAATTAAGCCGGAATTGTGAGCTCCGACTGGGTTGAAATACCTTAACAGGGCTATCTTCCACCGAACATTAGATGCGCTTATATCTCTGCAGATGTTTTCAATCGCTAACTTTGTCCGGCCGTAGGGGTTGACAGGATTCACCGGACTAAACTCCCGGAGTGGCATTTCTGCATCTGCACCATATACTGTTGCTGAACTGCTGAAGATTAGATTATACACATGGTGATCTTCCATCGCTTTTAACAAGTTTATCGTACCCAACACATTGTTAAAATAGTAAGATAGCGGGTCCAGAACGGACTGAGCCACAGCTTTGAGACCTGCAAAATGAATTACGTACTCGATATCATGCTTATCAAAAACAACAGAGAGATGATTTAAATCGGTAATATCGTATTCATATAGAATCGGTTTTATCCCTGTAATTTCATATATTCTATCTATTACAGACTTTTCGCTATTAGCTAGATTATCAACAATAACAACAGAGTAACCCCGGTTAAGTAATTCTACTACAGTATGGCTTCCTATAAAGCCAGTTCCCCCGGTAACAAGTATTTCTTTGCTCATAACTCCTTCAGTATCCCCTGATATTTGCTATAATACACTTACCACAAACCGCCATTTATGTTTATTTCTGTTCCAGTTAGATAAGAAGCACCAATAATGTAATCAATGGTATGCAAAATCTCTGCAGGATTCCCTAACTCCCCTCTTGGTACACGTCCTATTATCCCATTAAGGTACCCCTTGGGAACCTCACCAATCATACCAATAGAAAAGTATCCAAGATTAATGGTATTGATTGTGATATTGTAACTGGCGTTTTCGCTTGAAACAGCTTTGGATAATCCCCATAAAGCAGACTTTGAGGCAGAGTATGCGCTAGTCCCCGGAACACCAGTTTTAGGTACAACCGATGACAAATTAACTATCCTACCATATTTCGCCAGACGCATACATGGGATTATATGTTTGATTGCATAATAAACTCCGTAGAGGTTTATGGAGAATACTTCAATCCATTTTTCTGAGTCTGATTTGTGCATTACACAATTATAGTTGACGCCTGCACAATTTATTAGAATTAGATGATCATCTTTATCTGGGTTGACACTCTCGATCCATTCAAGAACCTTTTGTTCATCTCTTACATCAACCTGCCGATAAATCGGCGTTAAACATCCGTCACTATCACCCACATTGTCGATCTGCGGAGAGCTAAGATTGTAAGTTCCATATATCTGACGGCCAAGTTTTGAGTAATGTTCAGACAGAAACTTCCCAATGCCCCGGGAAGCCCCAGTAATCAGGATTTTTTCCATGTTATCACCATTTAATAATCGAAGCACCCCAAGTCCAACCAGACCCTACCGCAGCGAACAGAATTACGCTCCCGTGTGTTAACTCTCCAGCCCTGTTAACTTCATCAAGCAAAATCGGAATTGTACCACCAGAAGTGTTGGCATATTTATCCATATTAGTTTTTACTTTTTCGTAAGGTAAGCCAATAATTCTTGCCGTATCTTTCAATATTTGCATACTGGGTTGATGGGGTATCATATAATCAATATCATCTATGCAAAGTCCAGTATCACTGAGAACTTGTTTAATTGCCATGGGCAGAACTTTTACTCCCGTTTCATAAACAGCCCTTCCTACCATTTGAAAATATCTTCTTCCATCTTCAACGTTATTAAGACTCAGGGGATATTCCGACCCTCCACCAGGTATGGTAAAATTCCATTTACCTCGGCCATCTGAGAATAGTCTGAATGCCAAGAAACCTTCTCCGTCATTAGCATGAGTTAATACTGCCGCACCTGCCCCATCCCCAAAAAAGACACAATCTCGCCTTGACCAATCCGTAATTTTGGAAAATGTATCAGCCCCGATTACAAGGGCGTTGTTATATATCCCTGTTGCTATGAACTGCGCCGCAGTAGATAAAGAAAAAAGGAAACCTGAGCACACAGCCGCAAGATCAAACGCCACAGAGTTGTATGCTCCGATTTTATCTTGTACGATGCATGCGGTCGATGGAGCTAACCTATCTGGTGTTGCAGTAGCTACGATAATTAAATCCACCTCCATGGGTTGTAGACCAGCATCTTGAATTGCTTTGATAGCAGCTTCCTTTGCAAGGTCACTCGTGGATTGATCATCCGCCGCTATATGTCTCTCTTTGATTCCAAGGTTATCGAAAATCCAATCGCTGTTTGTGTCACAGATTGATTCGAGATATTCGTTAGTGTACACCATTTCTGGAACATATGACCCTGTCCCAATTATTCGCACATTGCGGACCAGTTGCTTCATTGATCTCTCCAGTATTTAATTACTATGATATTCATGTTTCGTAAATTGGACATAATTGATAGAAGAACTTCTTCTTATTGAATCGCATTTGATTGATGGATAATTGGGCTTTGATAAAGCCAGTAACATCACTTACAGATTTCATCCAATAAAATTTTCTCAAAATACATATTAAGTGATCTTACATCAGATTTACAGTTCTCACTTGGTTGACTTTTTATTCTGTCTATCATGTTTTTAAACTGATCAGGTGCTGAATAAAACACCGAGCCATGATCATCTGCCAGAAATTGTTTTATACTGCCATACTCGGTAGTTAGAACAGGGATACCGCATGCCCTTGCTTCCAGGATTGATAAAGGAAGCCCTATTGACGCGCATTCATCTGTAACAGGGAATACATATAGATCAGAAAGTTGGTACAACTCACTTACTTCATCAACATACGTGTCTAAAACAATAACTCCAGAGTCTTCTAGCTCCGATTTGGTAGACATCGGTGCTAGAGAATCTTTTGGTGTTGATGTGCTGGTTACGATAAGGACCTGGTTGTTATCGTCTTGAAGCGGAATTAGTGTTTTCAAGTTTCTACCCTTGCTTAAATGACCAATATGTATAAGCACATATTTGTTCGCAGGGATTCCATATTTTTCCCTTAACTCCCTCTTTTTATCAATATCCTTTAATTGGGTGAACTGATCGAGGTTAGTATAGAGAGATATGAGTTTTCCATCAATGCCGTTTTTCCTCCAAAACTGCATCAGTTTGGGGGAGGGCGTTAAAGCGGAACCTTTAAAAAACCTCAGTATGACATTGACGAATAGATTGATTTTTACATATTTTGGTTGCAACCCAATCAGAACAAAGTTACGGTTCTTGCAGTAACAACTTAGTATCAATGACCTGACATATCCTGCAAATGTGAGAGACGCGAAAGGTAAATACACAATTGCTCTTGGATCATATCGTTTAATTAGCTTTGTGATCGATACACTGGCAAATAATCTATTGGTATGTACTCTAATAATTGAGTCTGCTTTCTGAAAATCACGACATAAGACAAGAACATCCCCATGTTTTCTCAGTATGTTATATATATTGTACGCTGTCCTTTTAATACCTTCATCATATGGTGGTGCGAACAATTCCGTTACCAACAAGATTCTAGTATATCTCATTTTTGATTCAATTCATAAGCCTTTTCAAGTGACATGACTTTGGCATAGTAGCTATCTAACAAACCTGGTTCTTCTGTCAATATTACTGGGCAATTCTCGTCCTTGTAACGCTCATACGAATTGCGGACACTATCACTTATATATAACTCCATAGGGACTCCCATAGCATCGGCAATTTTCTTGTGTTTGATAGAAAACACAATTGCTTTCATAGCATTTCCGAGTCCCGGTTTTCTTACTATTGACACGTCAACATCTGAGCTAGGTTTCAAATCTCCCCTGCTGATACTACCAAGCACTCCCGCATATTTTACCCACTTACATTTAATCGATTCATTACGTAAATAGAAGAGGTACAAAAAGATGTTTTGTGGGTCTGCCCTCTTGATCATTAAAATATGCACAAACAACAGAGATAAATTGCCGTTCACACACCAATTCACAGTATGCCCTAAGGCAAAACCGCAGATAACTGATGACATTGTGTCTAGATATCGATTAAAATATGCATAAAACAAATAAGATAACAACAAAGAAAAGGATATCTTATATGCTTTTTCAGTCTTGTCAGCTCTTAGAATACCTTGAAACATCCAGGAACTGATTATCAGAAACCACTTCAACAACGTATGGTTTCTGATCTTTAGTTTAAAGCCTTTCATTAACAACTCTACTTATCAACCGACAAATCTTCATTTGAGGTTTGGAATCGGGAGGAATTGATCTTGAACACCCGGATCGAGCCGCAGCATTTTTTCGCTTTCTGGGTAGTTTTCCGTAAACCAAATCATGAACGCATTAATATCAATTTTGAAGTCAAGCATCTCGAGTCTTTTGGCTTGCCATTCTGATTTCGCGGTTTTACTTTTGAGGATTTCTATTCCTTTTAGTATAGAAGCTTGTTGATCCTGCTGGGAAGTCTTGTAGTTGAACATTAGATCAAACTTTTCTTCCAATTCTTTAGTATATCCACGGCCATGTTCATCCAAATAAATCGCTGGTGTGCCTAGAACAGCGCTTTCAGCTGCCATTGTAGCACTTTCTCCAAAGTATAAAGAAGCATAGTATAATAGATCGTGCATTTTATCTGGTGATATTTTTGTCACGTATGGCAGCAACTCTTGGGGTGGATCTACTTCTGAAGAAATTAGAACTCGACAATGCTTGGAGAATTCGTCAACAGCGCGGATTTTATTCTCCAAACTCAAACCTGATAATCCAATGTCGTGATAAGCTTCCCAAGAGACAAACCTAATAAGACAGTACTTTTCATCAGCTTTTAGGCCGAAATCATTCAAAGAGTCTGGATCTGGCACATAATAATTGGGATGGAGATAAAGAAGCTCGTAGTTGCATTTCAACTTTACTTCTTTTTTCCCCAAATTTCTTTGAAAATAAGATGTTGTGAATACTATATCAGAAAACGGAATTACAACTTTATGTAGTGCTTTTGCCACTTCGGTGTCTTCGAGAATAACAAATGGTTTACTGAGTATTCGGCTGGCAAAAGCGAAATGCAGAAAAGCCTGGCCTATGAATAGATCTGGCTTGAACCTCAACGAGATTTTAAGTGTCTGCAGGAGATGCGATGGTATCTGAATTAATTTCCCAATGATTTTGGGTTGATTTTTTCCTATGAATATAGCATTCAGTTGGTATTTATCAACAAAATATGAAACCATTTCCTTGTCATTGACTATGCAAAGCATTTGATGACCCCTGCTTTCCATTGCCTTGATATAATACTTGAACATATGTACATGTTTGGGGTGGGTTATGCCGATCAATATATGCACATTCTACTCCTGCTGTTCTATCTAGTACCTATCAATTGCTATTTTCATTTGCCTTTATATTTTTGATGAACTTTGCTGGTACTCCGCCGTAAATAGTCAGAGCTGGAACGTCTTTTGTAACTACTGCACCAGCTGCGATAATAGCATTCTCCCCGATAGTAACGCCTGGCAATACTACACAATTAACAGACACCCAAGCACCTCTTTTTATATGCACGGGGGCTATCTTTGTCCCTTCATCTCCCAGAATCATTCTTAATGGTTCGGTAGGGTTTGAATGAGTCAGGATCATTACATTCCCTGCTAGAGACACGTAATCTTCAATGGTTATCAGATTAGGTTTTGCCCTATCTAGAACGCATCCCCCTCCAAGGAATACATGGTTTCCGATGTTAATTCCTCTTATCCTTTCAAGGAATACTCTGAACCTTGAGCCTACTGGGAATCTAGTACTGGATAGAGGCTGTAGAAATTTTGAAATGATAATCCTAAATAACTCAGTTTGAGTATTAGCTTCCAAATGACCTGTACCCATCTGCTTTTGAGCGATTCTAATGAATATATTGCCCATGAAAACTCCTTTTGCTGGCAAAGCTGTCATATGTCAACAGGTAGTTACCCAATTAACTGCAGAACCTCTATTTTAACCTGTAAATACGGCCTATCATTGTCTATAATGTGTATGCCCAATATGCGGCCAAGATTGTTAAATAGTTTGACTTTTAGTTCCAAGTTCCCATCATAGGCAGTGTCCAATTTTCGTTTTCTTATAGTCTGGGGTGACGCAATAAATAACATGGTGACGGCCGTTTTGGGAAGCATGTTCAAGAATGAACTTCCAATCCTGGTCTTATATAGGTCAAAACGTTTGGTGCTGACCATGATATCGACTAGAGTATCCAGGACAAAACGGTCTAGTAAAACATAGTCAGCATTTTTGATTCTAAACTTGCTGACAAAATACCACTTAATCTTAAAATCAATAAGTTGTAAAATGGGGTAGAGTAATCTTACCACTGGTGACTTTTCAAACGAGTGCGTACCATAACGAAATCCATTAATTTCTTTGTACTTTGTTAAACCTGTCAAATGGCAATAAGCCATAAGAGGCTTACAGAGAATTTTCGGAGAACGAATCCAGACATTGGTCGTTATATAACCATGGTCCTTCAAGTACGCGTCAATATCACTCAGATATGTACTTTTCCCGCTACCATCCGGACCGCAGCAATATATTATTCTTGCCATTTATGGAGTATCTCAGCCAGAATTCTTACATTGTTCCGTGAGAACTTCTCTTTTAGCTTGGCCTGATTTCGTTTGCCCATGTCGGCCCATTTCTCCCTGTTTTCCAACATGTACTCCATGGCTGATCGAAGTTCTTCAACATTTTTCTCTTCCACTAGGATCTCATCAACTAACTCGGGAATCCCTGCGTGCCTAGTGCTGATAATTGGTTTACCCCAAGCCATGGCTTCCATTAACGCAACCGGAATTCCTTCCCTTTCTGCCGGCTTTCCATCGGCATACAACTCAGTACATGAGGGTAAACAAAAAACATCGCAAGCTGAGAAAACTATGTCCAGGGTGACGCCACCTATTCTTCCTAGAATGGCAAAGCGACTATCCAGCCCGACATTTTTTATCAGTTGCGCCACGTCTATAGAATTGTCTGAGAAGTAAGTACCACCTACAACCCAAACAACAAAATCATCTCGCTTAATTTTTTGGACTGCGTCTATCAATATCTTAAATCCTTTCTTTTCAGCCCAATTTGCAACTATTAAGAATTTTGTTTTATCAATGACTTTGTGTTGATAGTCTATATCAGCAAAAAGCCTCATGACAGTGATTCTGTCCTCTGGGACCAAAAAAGTCTTATGGATTAGATCGGCGTTGAAGTCAGAGATGGTTAAAACCTGGTCGCATGCGTTGAACAGCTCGTGAATTTTTTCAGGTTGATCGTAGACTTGTCTTTGGTATAGCTCATGAGCATGCACTGTAACAGATAATGGGACCCCCAAAAGAATTTTCAGATAATAACCGATGTACAGTTTTTTATCGCCCATTTGGCAATGTAGGGATGTTATACTATGCTTTATTAGCGAAGTGTACAATCCTAAAGCAATAAGAAAATACTTCTTAACTTGCCTGTCCCGCGCGTGATTATACAATCCTATGATCTTTCTGGGATTGCATATTACAGATTTGACAAACGCTGAAATGGCAGAAGATTTAGAGGCAACCACGACTGTCCACCTTGATTCTGGCATCCATGGCCCCAAATTCAATTGAGTTAAGCACAGCACGAATTTTTGACCCAGTTTTTCCAATTCGATCAATTCGTTGTAAGTGAACCGGTGCAGTCCCACTTTTCCTGATGTAATATAGGCAACTTCTTTCATCAACGCTCCATTGTGATTTGGCTTTGTTTATACAGCTGGTAATCACTTTTTCCAACCTTCCGTGGAAAGAAGAATAACATGCCGAGTAAAGTAAGCGTGTCTCTGGCAAAAATGAACAGCAATTTGTTAAGCATGTTACTCCAGTTGTGTCCACTGCTCTTCAAAGCCCTGGTGGTGATCACAAGCAGGTACGGCAATAAAACATAAGGATTTTTCAATCCTATATAGAGTGCCAGGGTAGTGATCAATGCTACCATACTGTAATCAGTGGATAACATTTTTTTGTACATCGCTGGATTAAAAACATGCTTTCGGTAAAGAAAAGATTTCGAATAAAGCACATCCCCGCTTGCAAGAAGTGTCCAAATTCTGTTCTTGTGCCAATAACTGATCGTGTGATGGGTGGCAATGATAAGATTTGATCTCCAAAGTAAAATCCCGGCTCTTGACAGTGTAAGGGAAAAGTCCAGATCCTGACCTCGCTTGAACCTTGTATCCATACCTGAAACATCATCCCAGATATCATGTTTGATTAAAAAAATACCCCCACATGTACTCATAAGCCGTGGTTTATCTATAACAGCAGAATATTGTATTGTTTTAGAAAGGAGTGACCAGTTGGCATCATAGTTGTAGTTCTGCAATTGCCCCGATACGAAATCGTAAGCCAGACCACTGTCATTTCTATATACTGCTCTTAGAAATTGTGGATTGATCTCCATGTCGCCATCAATAAAGAACAGGTACTGCATTTTCGTACAGTCTGCCCCAGTGTTTCTGGCCACGGCAGCATTGTATTTTCCCCTTATCTGCATGACTCTCACGTTTTCAAACGCTAGCGCTTCATTTATGCTGCCATCATCAGAATCGGAGTCGATATAGATTATCTCATATTTTTCCAGTTTATTAGCCTTGACCGTTTCTATAACGCTGCCAATGCATCTGGGCAACTTCCAGCCTTCGTTTCTCCCGACGATAATGAAAGCCAGGCCATCATGATTGGCGCTCATCTGAGGTTATTCTTCAGGGCATCTGCCAATTGTCCGCAGGAATTGACTATCACATCCTGTCTTTTACCCAGATGTTCAATAAGGGCGCAGAAACTCTCAAAAATCTGAGGCTCAGAAGTAATGATCCACGGATGGAATCCCATGCCGATTACCCCGCCACCGTAAACAGAATCCAGAATTTTAACATACTCGCAAAAGATAGAAACTTGAGACCCGGCAGATTTATAAACATCCCAGTCGTCAATGACGGAAATCAACCTTATCAAACAGCCCAAGCCCTTGATTTGTATCCTGTATGCACATCCATTATTTGTATTTCGGCTTTTTACCACATCGTAATCGAACTTCCTGTTCATACAGCATTTGATTCCCTGCAAGCTCCAATTGTCTCGAGGAGGATGAAACCCTCTCACATTGTAATTGGGGGGTGTAGTTCTGTCAAATTCGTCAAAATCACGACTAATGCATCCTTTCCTGGTTTTCCTCAAGTCAATGTGTGAATATGTGTGGGAGCTCAATTCATTGCCCTGAGACAGGATCAAGTCTATACTCTCAGGATAGGTTTCTATGACCCTACCAACTGTAAACCAGGTCGAAGTCAGCTGGTTTGCCGCAAGTACATCAACGATGTCGATAATCTTTTCATCTGTTACTTGAGTTTTATGACCGCTGAATTCCCTTTCATAATCAAAATAGATAAATACCCTTTTTTTACCAATGTCATTTATTAATGACGTATCAATCTTATCAAATAGGTTTGCTTCCAGAATCTGGTATCTAATTTTCTGGAATTTGTTAATTGCGCCCTTTAGCGATGCCATACCTTGCCTTTTGATATATCGTCCCCCATAAAGGATGTAGTATCTTCCCGTAAATACTGGCGAACCTGACTGATTCGCCACCAAAGCCGTATTTGAAACGCCATACATTATATCTTGAGTGACCCTGCTGGGGTACTGGTCCGGGGCAAAAACCTAAGTCATAGATTGCCAATCCTTTCTTTTTAGCAGCTGATATCATAGCCCATTGAGCTGCCGCTCCCAGAGCAGGGCATTCAGGAAGTGCTTTTGATTGTGGATCCATAGCACCATATAGATATGCTGCCTGGCCAACAATACTTACCGCAGAGACATTTACGAGCAAGTCGTTAAAATAGATAAAGACCAATATAGCCATTCCTCCTTGTATTAATGCAAACAACTGTCTTCTGAGGTCTGTTTTCGATAGCTTTTCGAAGTTCTTAAGATCAGCAAGTGATGAATATAATTTCCAGAAATCGTTAAAAATGTCGTCATCTACTTTATCATGCTCTATTATCCTCAATGGTGATTTGAGCGCGTTTCTAACGTCATATCTGGTTTGTTTCTTCATCCTGCTCATTATCTCAGCATCGGAACAGATAAGGTCGATCCAATAAGTATACCTGCCAGAAGTTTGTGGCTGTAATCCTCGCTGATATGATAACTTAGCTAGTAGTTCTGAATACAAGGTTACAGATCCGCCAATCTGCACTGGCAACCAAGGAGTGAATCGAAGGAATCCAGCTTTATGATCCCTGGCCCATTGTTCGAAAAAAGCCAGTATATGCAACATTTCCGCATACTGCGGTTCACCTTTGAATAAAACCCCATTACGGATTTCTGCTATTTTTACTGGGCATCCTTTAGCCTTGTGAAGGCAAAAATGAGCCCCCGCGACTTCTGATCTGCCGTCAGAAAGTATATAAGCTTCAGTTTTGATATCTCTTTCTTCATTCAAGCGCTCAAATTCCCAGCTTTGCCGGTATGAAGTGCAGGAAGAATCCTGTAACAGGGAATTCCACTGCGATTTGTCCGTTACTTCTTGTAGATCGTAGGACATCTATGTTTTGAATTCAAACCAAGTAAAGATCTCAGAAAAGCGCGATATTCCCTGAAGACACCCAACGAAGGAATGACTAAATACTTCAAGGTTTGACCGGTGTATTTAAATCCGTTATCCGTGACCGAACGAACCCCTTTAGTATTTTTTTCTTCTACTTGTAAAAAGATTTCTGAGGCCCCATCACGAATACAGTGATTTATCCTCTCTAGGTCCATCCTGGTATGTAGTCCTTGATGTCGGTATTCAGGAACGCAATATACATCTTTAACATATCTCTGACTATCCTTCAAGTATAAGCCAATATCTTCAAGTTGAACTACCGTCCTTTGTATGATCCAGGAAACATAAGCAATTTCTCCACTGCGAATATCAAAAACCGCCAATCCTATCCAAGACGGATCTTTCAGCCGTGGCAGTCCGTTTCGTTTGTAATATCCACGGGAGCGTTTCTGATAGGCTTTCTCCAGCGCTGAAGCATCTTCCAGCGTNNGGTTTGAGACCATATACATATCTCAGAAGCTCACGTATTGATGGTTTTGTCATCTTGTAAATCCACCTTTAGTAGTATGAATGGATTGATTATTGAACACTTGAAGGTAGTAATGATGGAAGATCATCATCATCATCAAACCAGGTTCTATAAAGTTTGTTTTGTCAAGAGTAAAATTCGAGAATAGGAAACATATCATCCCCACCACAGATCCCCAGTAATGGGTTTTCCTCGCCCCCCTAACCAATTCGCGCATTAGGAAGAATATAAATATATAATAAGCAAATGCGGCAAATACTCCGTAAAAATACCACAATCCGAGGAATCCGTTGTGGATACGGGTTAATCTGCCATAGAACCGGTACAGACCTTCGGTTATAACCCCGCCAGTGCCAAACAGCATATTCTGGGGGATTTGGTCGGCGGCCGCATAGAACGCTTCAATTCGCGTCATGTATGTTTCCGATTGAATCCTTTCGTTTAGAAAGTAATTGTAATCGAATTTTAGCATATCAATGGAAACGTTAAAAACAATAAACAACATGCTCGCTATGAGCAGAGCTTGCTTTCGGTTCCGGGTGGGCAGAAGGCTGACAAACCAAGCTAAGGTCACCAGCAAGTAATTCACCATGGCAAACCTGGCTTGGGACAGGAAGATGACGATTCCGGTTGCCGCCGCCAGGATAAGAGGGTGTTTCTTCTTCGACAGATTTTCAAATAGCAGTATGGCATACATGATAGGGATGCCAATTCCCAAATACTGTGAGAATAAACCGTCCCCCCAGGTAAAAATGGATACGATCCTGCGCTCGTAACCGACTGCTTCTATGTCTATTCCTGTATACTTAACCGTGTTGACCAGAAATGATGGATAGAAATATTGGACAATGCTCACGATGGCTGCCAAGTAGATTGTCATGCGCATCACGAGGATCAATCTTAGCATCAGCCTATTGTCGTACTTATAAGATCCAAGTAGGTACAGTAAAAGGAAAGATGCAAAATAAGTCAGAGGCACAGTCAAGTTCTTATTGGCTCCCAAGGGGGTCTGATGGTAAACAAACACCGAGAACATGATCAGAAAAAAGCATAAAAGCAGGAACCAGAGATACCTGGATAATGCTGTCCCCNNGGTATCTTTTGGAGAACATTCATAATAAATTCAATGATTCTTCATAAGTTTTTTGCACAATATCTTGGCAACATCCATGACCTGCATCCGCAGAACAACCCCCGCAGCCCCCATCAGCGCCAAACCGGTAACGGCCTGAACCAGTAGCTTTATGAGCGGGACTTGAGGAGTAATGATACCGATACTATAGGAGGCAGTAAAAATAAGCGCAGCTGCAATTAGAAATGGGATCACATCAGTAAACTGCTTGGTCAGGTGATAACTGATCAGCCGACCTGAAAAAAAGGCGTTTATGCAGAATTCAATAAGGGACGCGCATATCAATCCTACAATCAGGCCTTGGATGCCAAAGCGTAGCGAGACCAGGACAATGGGGATGGCAATCATTTTTTTCACTATTTCCAATCTCAGCAGGATGTCCGTCCTACCCTTGACCTTGAGTAAATTAATGTTCAGATATGAAAGTGGAACCACCATACCAGCCAGGCAAAGCATCTGCAGGTACTTAACCGAAGGAAGCCATCTGGCACCGATCAGAACCAGAATCAAGGGCTTGGATATTACTACCAGTATTGCCATTAAGCCTATTACGACAAAAGCAATATTACGCAGAAGCATACGGAATTTACTTTTCAGATTTTCGCCAATGTCTGTTACTGAGCATAAAACCGGATATGTGACTCTCTGTATAGTAAGCGTCAGTATATTGGAAGGCAGCTGTTCAAATTGCTCCGCTCTGGTGTAAAAACCCAGGTCAGATGCTGAAAAGTATCTGCCAATAAGGAAATAATAGAGATTGCGATAGAGCTTGTTGATGACATCACTGACTAGTATTCTGCCTCCAAATGAAAACAGCTGTTTAAAGGACGCCCAACTGAATTCCAGGCGGGGCCGCCAGGTGTTTAACACCCACAGCAGTAAAGTGTCGATGAAACTCTTGGCTATGTATTTCGCCACGAGGCTCCAAACTCCAAATCCTTTATAGGCCATCACGATCGCGATGGCACCTGAAATTAGGTTCGAGGTAATTTGTATCCAAAGTTGTGTTCTGAAATCAATACTTTTAATCAGGATCGCCCTTTGAATCACTCCCAGGGAATTGATTACCAAAGCGACGGCAATAACCTTCAGCACGGGAGCCACCATATCATTACGCATGAAACCGGCAATGTATTTGGACGTGGCGAAAATGAGAATATATATGGCTATGGCAATCACTATGTTAAAAATAAAAGCTGTGGAAAAATCTGTCTGCCGGGGATCTCTCTTCTGGATGAGAGCCTGGCCAAATCCACTATCAATGAAAGATTGGGAAACCACCATGAACACTGTTACCATACCGATGATTCCAAAATCTGCTGGTAAGAGTATCCTGGCCAGGATTACTCCGATTATAAAACGGCTGCCCTGTTCCACAAGTTTGTCCGCCATACTCCAGATCATTCCGGAAACGGTTTTATGCTTGAGGCTTTTTGGCAATCCACTTACCTTTTATTTTCATTACGCTCCATTCACAACCCATTGCTCCTGTCACTAATAGGAGGCTGTCCAATGGCAGTCTGTAGCGCCACACTGTAAATGGAACCAGCAGCACATGTTCCCCCAGATAAACAGCAGACAGCAGCGTAAACAACCAAAAAGAGCTTTGGTTATTCCGATATAAAACTAACAGGCCAGGTAGCGAAAGCAGTAATGCCAGACCATAGAAAACTAGAGATACCAAATTGTTCCTCAACGACCTTTCATAGTAATAATAACCATTGCACGTGTACTCACCCTTAAATTGCCAGGGTTGCAACATAATTTTCAGGCGTGAAATTATCCCCTGCAGAGGATAAAAAGCGGAAGGTAGTATCCCCCGCCGCATCGCTTCTACCTGCTGAATGGGAATCCGTGTACCCGCGTCCGTATAGAGCTTGGTGCCCGCACACACGGAATCTATTTGCTCGGGTGTGATGATCAAACCTCGATAATAATTCATAACCCTGTCAAGTTCATAACTTACAGAATCATACCCCAATAACTTATCCGTTATATGCTCCGTCCTTTTGGTCAGAATTACTATCTTGTCATATCTCATGTAATTCCGTATCTGCCACGGTAGCATCAACACCAGCATGATTAACGAGGAAGCAAGAAAAGGCCGGACCCGGCATCGAACGTTCCTCAAACCCGCACCAAACAGTATGTAGAGCAAAAATAACGGGCTGAGTATCGCAAACCGCTCGTCCAAATGTAAAGAAAGGACATTGATGGCAGAAAAAATAATCAAGTGTACCCAGTTTACGCCACTATTGGGGATCAGTACTGCAGGCTCACGTTTGTTGGACTTTTGGTGAAAAGACCTTAACAAATGATACGCTGACGCGACCAAAGCCAATGTCATCCAGATATCTTTACCTACTCCCGCACAGAACATGATGAAATAGACATACACTGCGGAAAACAATCCAGCGATCATTGCAGCGCGGCTGTTTCTCACAAGCAAAGCCGTTTTGTAGATGTAAAGGGAGATAAACGCTGAAGCAATGCTGGTGACNNCCCAGCCAGTCATAGCGGGGATCAATTGCCTCCAGCTCATAGAAAAACCTGCCTCCGTCAAGTATGTCCAACGCCATTCTCCGGTAAAAAACGTCGTCTGTAAAGTGTCTGTTCACATCCGTCAAAAAAATGTATCCAACATACGCCAATCGTATCACCAAGGCCAGTAGAAAGATAAACCACGGCTGCTTTCCCATGGACAATTTGCAAGGAAAGCCCCGGCCTTTTTCTTTCTGGCAGAGTTTGTAAGAGTTAGTCATTTATCCCTTGGATATCAATATCACGCCTGCAATGATCACTACAGCGCCCAGCCAGCGAAGAACCGACACCTGCTCATGAAACACCAATCTAGCTGCGATCAAACCAAAAATGTAGCTCATGCTGATCATGGGATACAATATGCTGAACTCCAACCTTTTTAGCATAGTTACCCAGATGCCACCGGCGATAATGAATGCCAAACCGCAAAATATTAACTCCGGCTTGAAAAACACTGATACCTGCAGGTTGGACAGCGGAGAGATCTGTTGTGCATATTTGCCCATCCACAGTTTTAACAAAACCTGATTGGTAGTTAAGAGAATAGTAGTGAACACCACTAGGATTAGATCTGTCAATCTCATCGTTTTTCCCTTAATCTGCGAATATCGTGCTCCAGCATAGCACTGAACGAGATCAACTCCTGGATCCTGTCGCTCATTTCCGATATCTTAATGGAAAGATAAAACACATAAACCAATAGAAACGAGATCAATCCAACTATAAACATGAAGGATGCATCAGTGATCCCAAGCAAGGTAGCTACAGCTTTGTAAAACTTTTCAAAAACAACTATACTTAGCATACCCAGCGCCACCATCAGCCATAAGAAGGAGTAAATCGGTTTTACTGATTTGTTTCTTACCAGCAATACGAATCCCACAAAGAAACTGATGCTGAAAATCGATAAGATCACGCGAATAAATATTGGCATAGCTGCTACCTCTTCCTTCGCATCTGGATCAGAGTCCCAAATAAACTGATTATGTTGAACACCGGAAACTTCACAGAATTGGCAAAATTGATCTCCGATTGCCCACTGGTACGAGGTCGCATAGTGACTGCTACATCCGCACCTTTTAATCCTCCGAAATGCATAGCTAGTTCCAGTTGGGTGATAGTCTCAATCTCCTGTTTGAAACGCTTGGCAAAGAACTCAATCGCTGTGCGGTTATAGGCTCGGAAACCGGATGTGATATCAGTATATTTTCTGCCTGTGACCAATGATAACAGCCAGGAAAAAATATATATCCCCAATCTCCGCGATCGAGATGATTGAAAACCATCCTTAGCAATAAAGCGTGATCCGGTTACGACATCAGCTTTTCCCTGCATAAGGGGTTCCACGATTTTTGCAAGCTCAGATGCCATATGCTGGTTGTCCCCATCCATATGGCAATAAATGTCGTAGCCATGATAATAAGCGAAAACTAAGGCTGTTTTAATTACTCCAGCGCTGCCCCCGGTGTTTACGGGGTGACGTACGTACTCCATACCAATACTTCTCACGAGATCTAAGCTACCGTCAGTAGAGCAGTTGTCAATCACCAACGTGTCACAATTGATGCCAGCGTTGTGACTAATATCCGACAAAGTATCAAGGATAGCCTTTTCTTCATTGAAATTTGAGACTACAAGCAATATTTTCATATTTTTCTCAGTTATTATGTGTGTTTTCCAAACAATTGGGTGTATCAATTATGCCGTAATGCCTATTATAATAATATAATCCCAATAACGTAGGACATGATGAGCCCATTAGATTACCATATTCAAAGTCTCGCACGACTGTACTTTTTCCAGATACCCCGCCTCAACCGCAGCTGCTACTGTCTTACAGGGCAGATTGCGCTCAATGACTTCTTCACGTGTCAAGGTCGCGAAATCAATCTCGGGATACTGCTTTTTCAATGCACGCATGATCTTCATATAGACATTGGGCCAGGTGCTCATCGCTCTGCCCTGACGGCGGAACTTCCGGTTATAGAGCTTGATGTACTCCCGGCAATCTTCTATGTATCCTTCGCTAACAGCAATTCTACGCCGAAAAGCNNTTCAGCTTGGAATTGTAGTAAACCACTACATCGTCCATGTTGCCGGTGAAGCCGGGAAGAAGAACGTTAAGTTTAGCTTTCATTTGTTACCTACCACGAATGTGCGCGAATAAAATACACGAATGGCCACGAATAGAAAGAATTAAGGTTTAGAGGGTTGAGCGCTGCGCTGTTGAGAGGGTATCACAATTTGCAATTTACGATTTACGATGTAGAATGTACGATTCCGGTAAGGATCAAGGTTTAGAGGGTCTTCGGATGGTCTTCTCAACTTTCTCAACCTTCTAAACCCTCTCAACATTCTCAACTTTCTCACAACTTTCTCACTCAGCTTGTCAACCAATATCGAATAACTCGTGGTTGATTAGCTATGCTTGCAATGCGCTTGCGATATCCAGCAAAATGCTGGGCATTGCCAGCATAGAGCAAGCTTTGGTTAACAGGAAGCAGCTCTCTTCTAAAGTCTTTGGCTGCCGACATCGACCGATAATTGTTAGGCATAGATGCTCCTAATAATTGTCAGTTTCCTAGATAAAGAAACGAGAATATATGGATAGAGACAAGTGTCTATTCCAATGATTTATAATAGTCATCTCTGAATAGTGCCATGATTATCACATCATGGTATCTACCATCAAAATAGTAATGATCTTTCAGGCGACCTTCTTCTTTGGACAGGCCTCCATTGCTTAAGATTGATCGAGAAATCGTATTATGATCAAGAATATATCTCACGAGTTTCCTTAGATTTAACACTGAGAATGCGTACTCATTAATCAATTTTTCTGCTTCCTTTCCATATCCCAAGCCTCTGAACTTTAAGGACCCGATCATCCATCCAAAATCTCCAACGCCCGATATGTAGTCAATGTTTGTCAATGAAGCAATTCCTATGAATTCATGAGATTCTTTGATTTCGATGCCCCAGTAAATATTTCTATTGCTCTTATCCCTCAAGACTTGATTAAACCACTCTTCATCCATCTCTAGCGTTTTCGGGAAACGAATACCCATCGTTTGCCGCGTTAACTCAAGATCATTTCTCCATTGATTAACAAGATTTATATCTTGTATCTTAAGAGGACGAAGTATTATCTTCTCTCCTATGAGCATAGTCAAACTCCCAAACTTCTTTGGATTTCTTTCAGATCTAACTCCGCTGTTAAATTCAAGTTGCTTATCTGATGGCCATAAATGATACAATAGCCATGCCTATTCAAGCTATTTGTTACTGATCTAGCAACATCACCAGTCTCTAGGTAGAACTTTGCTTTGTTTATGTTCGGGACCATCTTCATAATGCTCGCTTCATCAAACTTCTTCGTAACAACTGACCCTTCCGGTAGAGCAATGTATTGAATCATAGCGGCGTGGTCATCTCGTATCAGTTTAGCGCTTTTACCCAGCAACATGTTTATCATTTCCTGCTCAATGTCAATCCCTGTGGATAGCGGCACCAGATCAGATGTAATAAAATCGCCTCCAAGCCTGGGTCCAATCTCAATTATGTAGATTCCCCTTTCATTGATCTTAAGTTCCGGATGCACGGCACAATGATTCAATCCGCTAATACTGATTATACGTTGCAAAAGGTCTTGGATTTCTGCCTTTCTTGGCCAATATGTTGAGGGTTGGATATGCCCCATCTCGACATTGTATGGTGGGAGGCCAAGAATCTTATCAGTAATCTGGATGATTTCGAGTTTACCATTTATTACCAATCCCTCAACGCTTATCTCATCACCCTCAATGTATTGCTCTATTATGTACTTGCCATCTCTGCAAAACTGCCTAACCTTGGAAACCTCGGTTTCAAGCTCTTCGGGATTGCTACACTTAACGACTCCCCGACTACCTGAATTTTTGTTGGGCTTAATGATCACGGGGTACTCTAAACTATCATAATCCGGTAACTCATCAATGGAGTAGGATTTACCATTCGCACATGGGATGTTATATTCCAACAGCAGCTTCTTGAATCTTCCCTTGTCTAAGACAGCCATCACGCTTTCGTAGGATGGGAATCTCAAGCCCAATTCCTCAGCAAGTTTCGCCATCAAAGCCAAGGGGTTATCTGTTGCGGCAGTAACCAAGGCAATCACATTGTATTCAATAGCTATCTTGCGGGTGCCCTCATAGTCATCACCGGCAATTGAGATAAAGACATCAGCAATATTTGCCCCTTCTGCCTTTGGATCGGGGTCAATCACAACCGCCCTAAAACCCATTCTCTTGACTGTATTAATCAAAGAGCACTGCAGTTCCCCGGCTCCAAAAACCAGAATTGAATCCACTTAGGCATTCCTCACAATTGACACAATCTCATGGATATCTTGCTCTGATAGATTTGCATACATTGGCAAAGTAAGAGTTGATTCCACATATTGACCGGTCAGAGGAAGATCAACGTAGTAGTCTTTGAAGCTGAAAAACCTATGCACAGCCGGGTAATGAACACTGGTTTGCACCCCTCTCTCATGCATATGATTGCGCAAAGCATCGCGTTTATCTCTATTTGCGCCTTTAACTACAATCGGGAACACATAGTTGGACACGAAGCCCTGATGCTCTGCAAAGGGTATGATGATATTGTGATTATCCTTAAATGCTTCAAGGTACCACTTGCGAACCTGAGCCCGCTTTTCTAAATCTGCTTTTAACTTATCAAGCTGAACGATGCCAATTGCGGCGCGAATGTCGTCCATGCGGTAGTTGTAGCCAAGGCGCACCACATCATACTCTGTAGCATGTCCTGAGGCACGCTGATAGGACATTGTGGTCATGCCATGCGAGCGCAAGAGTTTAGCTTCCGCAGCCCAATTGGGATTATTGGTAACCAGCATCCCGCCTTCACCAGTGCTGATGTTCTTGTTGGAGAAGAAACTGAAACAACCGATATCNNATCTGCATGATCTCATCCATGCGGCAGGGAAAGCCGGCATAGTGCATTACGATTACCGCTTTAGTCCTCGGCGTGATCTTAGCTCTGATGTCAAGCGGGTCGATGGCCGGTTCTTCCAGTGACACAATATCCGCGAAAACCGGAGTGGCCCCCACATAACGGACCGCGTTGGCAGTCGCCACAAAAGTTAGTGACGGAACAATAACCTCATCCCCGGGTCCGATACCCAGGATCACCATGGCCAGATGCAAGGCTACCGTACAATTAGCCAAGCTGACCGCATAGGGTGCGCCCAGTATCTCAGCGAACTTCTCTTCAAATTCCTGGCATTTGGGGCCAGTCGAAATCCAGCCGCTTTTTATGACATCATAGGCAGCTTTGGCTTCTGCTTCGTCGAAGTTGAGATCGAAGAGGGG
>MTKZ01000059.1_pt1 | contig 29015 bp, 17 predicted proteins | sample 1042781 | NCBI WGS metagenome assembly MTKZ01 (sample SAMN06212207, study PRJNA360539) | anaerobic digester metagenome | biome: Wastewater treatment plant; material: sludge; isolation source: anaerobic digester fed with sludge from wastewater treatment plant | place: Denmark: WWTP Viborg ... | reverse complement strand
CACCGCCGCCGCCACCACCGCCACCGGGACCACCCGCCAACGCCAGAGAAGCAGGGTCAATCGCAAAAATTGGTGCCTGACCTTGTTCGCCCGCCACACCCGCACCGCCGGCGGTTGCGTTGGTGTACACATAGTTGAAAATATTACCTGTTCTCGCCGGATTGCCACCATCACCGTCATTGCCACCCGAACCGGGAAGGCCATATGTCAGGGTTACCGGCCAGGTGATCGAAAAAATATCGCCGCCACGTCCGTCAAGCAATAAAGCGCGTTCCTTGTTCGGGCGTGCTTCACCAATAATGGTCGAACCTGTGCCCGCGGCGCCACCCGTCTGGCCGGATTGGCCTCCTGCACCACCATATTCCGCGGGATTACCGAATCCAGCACCGCCCCGTTGTCCCGGACTTCCAGCCACACCGCCTGCGGAGCCCGGTGCTCCCGGAAGCCCGGCGCCGCTGCCCAAACCCAGGCCGCTGTCTTCGCCGGGGGCGGATTCAGGATTGGCGTCGCCGCCCTTGCCGCCGGCACCACCGGCGCCGCCCGCGCCACCCGCACCACCGGGGCCGCCGGTACCCCCGGCGCCCGCTGGGCCACCCACACCGCCGGAGCCCCCCCCCGCGACACCGGCAGACACATCAAAAGACGCGCCCACCGTCATGTCACCCTTGGCGGAAATGACGAGAGGACGGTTGCCGCTGACGGAAGCGACGATGGTCTGGTCGATAAACACATTGTTAAAATCAAAGACGGCAGCCCCGTCCACCACACGCCCCTTATAGGTATAGCCCATGGGAGATGCATCCACCGAGAACTTCGGCGGTGTGCTGCCAGTATCTATCTCGATCGTATCCCCTTCGAGAACAATGAGGTCGAGAAGGATACCGTCACTCTCGTAAACATCCAGAATATCGGCCTGAACAGGCGTCAACAAGGGGCTGCACAGTGAAAGTAAGAACAAAAGTACCATCATCACAGCATCCCTTTTTCCCGAATAGATTCGGGCCATGGAAGTTGGATTCATTTGCTTATGGTTCCTTATGGTTGTTGTATCCGCGGAATCAGCCTCGGATGCCGGTTGCATTACATGTTTCATCTTTTCACTCACAAATATTCCAAGATCTTTCTACCTTACAATAAGTATACACAAATTGTTTCTATAAGCAACAAAAAATACCTCATAGGGCGCTGTAATACTTAAAAAGCGAATGGCATTTAAGTATAGTTCATATTGTGCAACTCATAAAAATAGCGCTATCGATTTCCAGAATCCGTTGCGACCGGAGGTTGTCGCCGCTAAAATCCGCATCTTTATGTATAACCATGACTCACACAAGAATAATCCTGCAGATTACTTCTGAGTGGCCGCGGTATGTCCTAAAAGAAACGCTTTCATTGTGGGAATACAGACTTCATGCGCGCCGTCATGCAGGTCCAATACCACTTGATGCCCGGCATCCAAGTCCTCAAAAGTGGCGGACAATTGGGCAAATGCGCGCTTGGCAAGGACGGTATTAAACTGGCTAAGGGGTTCCTGCCGTCCCACTTGACATAGCAGCGCCCGGGGCGCAATCAGTGCGTAAATATCCGGAAAATCGGCGCACTCCCGTAATCCTTCTTCTTTCCAGCATATGCAGTGATTGCGTTCCATTTGATTCATAAACGTCAGAAAACCGGAACTGACTGTTGCCCCAATGCGCGTATCCAGGGCACCCAGCCACATAGCCATCTCCCCGCCCAGAGACAGTCCGGCGCATCCGATGCGCGCGGTATCCACTTCAGGTAAGGATACGAGATAATCCACACAACGGAACAGGTCGGTCAAACGCTCTCCCAGTAAGGTTGTCGTTGGGTCTTGTACCTGGTGTTGGCCCACCTCCACCGCCAGGGTGACTACCCCGGACCGTGCCAGGATTTCCGCAAATCCATGATAGGGCGTACCCGAATCATAAACGGTTTCTCTGGTTGCTCCATGGCCGTGAATACATACGACTGCGGGAAACGGGCCGCCGCCCTTGCTGCCCAGGGGCCGGGTCAGAATGGCCGGTATCTCGCGGCTTTCTGAAACCTCCAGCACGATATCCTGCCGTTCATACGCTTCGGCGGCCGCCGTATTCAAGGTTTTAGCGATAGGAGGTGGATATCCCCCTGTTTCTGCGGGAAGGCTCACCCGCAACAGGTCGGCCAATTTGACGCGAAGTTCCTGCTGCCATGCCATGGCCGCTCCGGCATCGCCGGGAGTATACCGCGAAGCGCGAAATGCAGGTGTACCGCACCCGGCCGGGGGGGCTGCGGGATTTGCGGGCGTGATGATGATGTGCCGTTTCCGTCCGGGTTCGATCGAGAACGGCAGGTTCCATAGTTGTTTCCCGGAAGCGGAGCCCGGCACCGCGTCATCTATCTGCATGGTAAACACGGCCTCCTCAGGGGCGGTAAACCACTCCGGGAATTGATTGATGCGCGGGTAATCCAGGGGCAGACGCAGGTACTCGCGATGCCTCGGGCGGTCCACATGGAGCGTTCCGTTCCATGGCCGTTGCGCTTCCACCTGGATACGCAGTGCGCCTTCCGCATCCAGAGCCGCCCCCAAGCGCACGTCCTCACGCCAGGGGTGGACTGTGACCCCCTGGGTCTTCCATAGCGCATACATGAGGGCCGTTCGCGCCGCATTGCCGTCACCATGCCAGCCTTCGATGATACCGTCTTCCCCTTGTTTGTCAAAAATGTGCCCCATGGACTGATCCACCCACTCGAAAGCATTTGCCACAGGCAACCGGTTCAATAGATTCAGGGCGCCTTCAATGCTGTCGGCATACCCGTCGGCGCTTCCCCGTTCCCAGTCGGTACCCAGGTANNGAAAAGCGTCATAGACATAGCCCCAGCCGTCGCTGGTGCGCTCCCAGTCCTGTTCCCCGGTTTTTGTATTGACCCAGTCCGGCATCATGCCGTCTTCGTTGATTCCTTTTTCAAGAATCAGGTCCAGCAGGGCATACAGGGCGGGACGGTACCGTTCGCACCTTTCCGCATCTTCACGGGCGGCGATAACAAATACTTCGGACAAGCCGCCGATGACCTCACACCCGTGGTCGCGCAGGCGGATGCGTTCAAGGGCGCTTACCGGCTGTTCAAACAGGTACCGGTCGGCCAGAAGATAACACCGCTCTTTGTACCAGGCATCGCCTGTCTGCCAGTACAGGCGGCTCATACTTTGCATGAGATCACCACATACTTCAATATTACCCGACGGTGATGTTTTTGCCGGGAGAATGTTTTCCGTTTGCTCATAGATGGCGCGGACCAGCGCCTGCATCCGGTCCAGCCACGGACCCGGGCCGGTCCATTCCACAATGGGCATCAGCCCGTCCTTCACATATTCCGCCGCGCCGAATACCAGGTCGGCGAGCACGGGTTCCCCGGTTTGAAATTCACGGGTACGGAAGTCCCAGGTATCGGGAAGCCCGCCGGGACGTGTCGCCAGCACCTGTTCCTGTTCAAGAATATGAACGGCGGCCTGCTTCAGATAATACAAGCCTGTGACCTGGGCGGTAAGTGTCAAGAAAGGGTAATTGTCCGCCGCGGCGTCCTTGGCGTTCCAGAAAGAATCGCCGGTAAGGTTGCGCGGGATCAATCCTGTTTCCGGATCGGCATAGGCTAGCCAGCCGTGGGCGTATCTCTGACAAAAGGCCATTGCCTCCGCCGCCGCCTCGGCGTTCCGGCTCAGCGTCACCATCAGAGCGGGATTTGGGGCCGCCCGGGCAACTAAGCCGGAGAAAAGCGTCAGAACAAACACGAGTCGAAACATAATGCGCCTCCTTCCGCCAGTCATTTCAGCCTGTGCCTTTGGCGGTGTGTCTTTACGATTAAAGCACAAGCGTACGGATGTACGCAACGAGGCGAAAACTGTTGGCACGGGAAACGCCGGAGTTTACGGGGAAACGGCATCGAAGGAAAGGGCCGAGGCGCCGTAACGTTCAATCAGCATTTGGCGCGCTTCGCCTGCGCCGTATATGGAACCGGCGATGAGAAGGGGTTTATCTTCAGACGCGAGTCCCATTGCCGTGTCCAGCGCTTCTTCCATACGCGCAAAGCAGAGCGCCTTATGTCTGCCGGCCTGTTGCCTTAACAAATCGATCGGCATGGACCGGCCGCCCTGAAATGTTGTCAGAATGAGCGGACTGGCGATGGGCGATAAGATATCTATCATGGCGGCGGCGTCTTTGTCGGCGGATACGGAAAAGACCAGCACACACTGTCTCAAAGCATGCGCGAGAACCCGGCATCCGGCCGGATTATGGGCGGCATCCATGAATACGGGTGGTGAATCCAGGACGCGTTCGAGCCTGCCCGGCCAGCGGGCGGACACCAACCCTTCCCGGATAGCCGGCTCGGTGATGTGGGGGAATTTATTACGCAGCAGCAGTGCCATGGTGACGGCCAGCGCGGCGTTGTGGACTTGGTGCGCACCCGCAAGCCCCAACACCAGGTTGGCCCATTCCACGCCGAGACCGCGATAGGCCATGACAGGATGCCAGATCGTACCGCTTGCTTCAAAGGCGTATTCCCCGCTGAGACAATAGAGCGGCGCCTTTCTCAGTGCCGCGTGTTCCCGAATAACCGGCAAGGCTTCCTTCCCGGTCTCACCGACCACAGCGGGCACACCCGGTTTCAGGATACCGGCCTTTTCAAAGGCGATTGCCGCCCGCGTGTTGCCCAGGTACTGGGTATGGTCCATGTCGATGTTGGTGATGGCACAGACTTCGGGCTTCACGATATTTGTGGAGTCGAAGCGCCCGCCCATGCCCACTTCGACCAGGGCAATATCCACCGCCTTTCGGGCAAACCAGCGAAAGGCCATGGCGGTGTTCATTTCGAAGTAGGTGGGCGTAAATCCCAGGCCCGCGGCGAGATCCCGAAAAAAGGCGACATTTTCGTGCAGGTCCGGCACAGTCATGGGGCAGTTGCCTGTCAGAAAGCGCTCGGTGACATGGAGCAGGTGAGGGCTTGTAAATCTTCCCGCGCGATAACCGGCGGCCTCGAGAATGGCCGCCAGGAATGCGAGCGTGCTGCCTTTGCCGTTAGTGCCGGCTACATGTACGGTGGGATAGGACAGGTGCGGGTCTTCGCAGGCGTCCATCAGGGCGCTGATATTCCGGAGTCCCAATTTGACGCCATGTAGAATCAGAGAATCTAAGTAATCCCCGGGTTGCCATTCATTATTAGTGCAGGGCATTTGCGATTCCTGATCCAGGTCGTAAAAAAGGGACAGACCACGAAATAGCTGACAGCATCAAGTGTATGATATTTTTGTTAACGACGGTTATTTCGTCGTCAGTCCCTTTTTAACTCTGTCTTTGCGGTTTGTTTATCAGTGCCTTTTTACTCTGTCTTTGCGGTTTGTTTATCAGTGCCATAGGTATTTCCGGCGCGGTCAGGAAGTCTGCATTCACAATCTTCCAGATATTTCGCACACAGTTTCATCAGGCTACGAAACCGGTTAGCAGGCAACGCGGTATATCAAGACGGGATGCTCTCCCCGTGAGCATCTGCAGAGGAAGTTTCCAGATTGGCCACATGGTAGAGCAGTCTTCCGCAATGCTGGCAGGCATGAATCTTATCGTTTGCCAGGATTTCATTGACGATTTGAGGCCGCACTGCCATAAAACAGCCGCCGCAGGTCTCATCATTGAGTGGTACCACGGCAGGCGTCCGAACTTTGCGAACGCGCTCGTAGCGGCTTAACAAATCATGAGGTACTTTCGCGGCCACAGGGCCGCGCGACTTTTCCAGTTCCTTGCGCTCCGATATCAGCACATGCAGTTTGTCGTCAATGACCTTGCATTCCTGCTCTATTTTTTTTACTTCACCTTCAATGCGTTCTTTGTCCGCCTGCAGCGCCGCTTTTGACTCGTCATACTCCAGCATAAGCGCGATGATGCGTTCCTCCTTGATGGCGATCTGCTTCTTCATCAATTCCATTTCATGGAGCAGCGCCTTGTATTCCTCATTCTTTCGGATGCTGTAAAGCTGGGTGTCATACTTCTTCAGCTGTTCCTGGCGCTGTTCAATATCGCCCGTGCATTCCCGCTGTTTCTGCTGTATTTGCTTACACTTGTCCTCGCTCTCTTTGAGTTCCGCGGCGAGGCGTTTCCGGTGAATGGCATACTTGTCTTTTTGTTTCGGCAGTTCCTTTTCTTCCGCCCTGCATACCGCTATCTTACGGTCAAGTTCCTGTAGTTCTAATAATGCCTGCAAAACGTTCTATCTCCTGAGGGTTGAATATAAATAAAAAAAAGCCGCAACCTAAACGGTTGCGGCAGTAAAGCATGCCGGTTTAAACATGACAGGGAGCAGTCCGGTCTCCCGGGCAATGGTGTGGGTAAACATCAGCGCCTGGCGGAGCGCCTGCCCGGAGGGGTTACTGGAGTATCTTCCTGAAATATTCATCCTGATGTCCAAGACGGGCCGGCTTGAGGGCGTGATCGAAGTTACGCCCTGTACGAACCCGTTGTTTCAACTGTAACAGCCCGCGAATATGCCGGGACCACTTCTTTATTCATACCCAGAATAACGAAAGTGAAGTATATCAAAATCCTTGTCCCGGAGACAAAAAGGATGTATAACAAAACTGTGATGGCGCCATGTGCGTTTCCCGGGACACGGAGTCAGTTTTTGTAGGGGACCGTCCCGGATTCATCCACGTTGTACCCCCAGCGGCGTATATATTCCATGCCCGGCAGAAAGTCATCGGCCAGCAGAGACCGTTTATGGCGCAGTTGTTCCTCGAGCGACCTGATAAGAGACGCTTGGTTCGGTTCCTGAACGAGATTTCGCTGCTGAAACGGGTCTTCGTGATTGTCATAGAGCAGCCAGGGACCGTTAAGATCGCAAACGTAAGTATGACGCCGGGTACGAAGACCGCGGTAAGCGCGCCCCTTATGCCGTGCGGTGGTCCATTCGCCGAAGGGATGAGGGCACATGATCAGGGCGGCGCTGTCGGTCGGGTCCGGACCACCCCGGACATATCCGGAAAAGTCCAGTCCCTCCACCGCTTCGGGGACCGCAATGCCGCACAGGCCGAGCAGGGTTGGCATAATATCAGGTGCGCTCACGGGCGCTTCACAGGGACCCGGTTTGCGACCTCCAGCGCCCGGGCAGTGCAGCAGGAATGGAATACGGATGGATTCGTCCCAGGGGCGTTGCTTGTGCTGTTCGCCTTGGGAACCCAGCATATCACCATGGTCGGAGGTAAACAGGAAAATCGTGTCATCTTCTAATCCCTGGTGGCGCAACAAGTCCCATATCTGTCCGACACAAGAGTCCAGGGCGGTACAATGGGCGTAATACCCGGCCAACCACCGGCGGGCCTCCTCTGCCATGAAGGCGGGCACATTCGGGCGCAGCACGATATTTTCAGGGACATAGAGGTCACGGTAGCCTAGCGGTGCGGTCTCATAAGGGTTGTGGGGAGGGCCCCAGGACAGCACCAGCAGAAAGGGCTTGTTCGTTTCACGGCTCTGGATATACTGCAAGGCATCCTGCGTCTGGGCGAAAGCGTCGTAGTCCTCCCAGTGCCGCTGTTCACTGCCGGTGCCCGCGTAGTAGGCGGAATGATTATAATCGTGGGTGCATTCCAGCGCTTTCCAATAGGAGAATCCCTGCCGGCGTTCCGGGGGTATATAGGAGGAACGGCCGTTCCCGTCCAGATGCCATTTGCCGATATAAGCCGTATCATACCCGGCCTTGGAAAATATCTTACCCAGACTGGCTGCCTCCGTGTTGAGTTGCACATCATTCACGAACACGCCATGGGTCAGGGGATACTGTCCGGTCATCAACGAACCGCGAAAGGGAGAGCACACGGGACAGTTGGATACGGCGTGGGTAAAATTCAGACTCTCTGTTGAAAGTGCGTCGAGGCGCGGCGTCTTGACATTGACATCGCCTGTGTAACCGGTTGCTTGCGCGCGCCATTGATCCGCGAACACGAGTACAACATTGGGTTTATGTTTCATTTTCCCGCGCCTGTTCCGGTTGTACCGCCTGACCTTGAATCCGATCGCGGCTTATGGTGCCAAGCAGTTCCCGGAGATTTGGATACAGCTGCTTGTAGCGATTGAACTGTGATGCATACCGTTCATGGTTTCCCGCTCCAGGTTCAAAAACACGGTCCCGGGCGACAAACTGTTCCGCTGCCTGCTCCGCGTTCGCATAGACCCCAGTAGCGATTCCCGACAGCATGGCCGCCCCCGCCACGCCGCATTCCGTGTTCTTCAACCGTACGAAAGGCGTGCCGAAGATGTCCGCCCTGATTTGTAATAGGACATCTGACTTCGCGGCGCCGCCCGTGGCGATGAAGGCCGACGTGTCAATATCCAGCCGGCGGAGCGCTTCCAGGCTCTCATAAAAATAAAAGGCGGCGCCCTCGATGATGGCTTTCAGGATGGTTCCTCGTGTTGTATCCGTGTGCAGTCCCGCGATAACCCCCGCTGAATCCTGAAGATACTCGGGCGCACCCGTTGGTTCGAAGTGGGGCAGCACCAGCAGCCCCGTCGGCGCTTCCGGCATCTCCGCCAAAAGCGCATCATAAATATCAGCTTCCTCGGCGAGCATCCTCCGGTCCGCTGCGGCGAACACGTCACGGAACCACTTCAGAAGTACGCCGCTCTGGTTGTAAATAAAGGACAGGTATAATCCGGACAGCACATGATGTTCAATACTAAGCCGCGCCCTGAGCATGGCGTCAAGCGGGGGAATACGATCGAAGACCGGCGTGATGCATTCCATGGTGCCAATCCCGCAAACGGCCTTGCCGCCGCGGATAATGCCTGCGCCCAAGGCATTGCAGCACTGGTCATGTCCGCCGAGGACAATTTTCGCTTTACGGGACAAGCCCAGTTCGCTAGCAAAAGACGCAGCAACGGTTCCCGTAACCGTGCCGCTCGGTGCAACCGCTGGAAGTAGGTCCCGGGAAATTCCCCCCCAATCCAGCAACGTCCCGGACCAATCCTCCCGCTGCAAATCAAATAACAGGGTACGGTTGGCGTGGGAATAACTGGTCACCGCCTCGCCGCCGAAAAGATAAGAGACCAGGTCCGTCCAAAGCAGGAATTTCCATGCCTGATTGAAAACCTGTGTGTCATGGTCTTTCATCCATAACAATTTGGGCAGGGAATAATTCGCGGCCAGGATATTCGGGTTGATGTTATAGAAGGGCTCCTGTCCCATCTGCTCTTCCAGTTGCCGGGCATACTCACCGCCGCGTATATCCGAAGACAATATGGCGGGCCCCAGAATGTCGCCCGATGCGGACACGGGTGTCATCGCCTCACCCATGGCGCTGACACAGAGCGCGGTCACCGGGTCGCCCGGCGCGGCAGTGGCGGCCTCCCTAATAGATGCCTTTACAAGCCGGACTACTTCCGCGCTGTCCAGTTCCGCCCACCCCGGCCTACGGTGCAGGGTGGGATATTCGCGGTATGCCAGGGCAAGTGGACGCCCCGTTTCCGAAAACAGGCCCGCCTTGCAACCGGTGGTGCCAATATCAATACCCATGAGGCTCATGATATGCGATACCCCTCATTAATATTTACGCTGGCAAAAAAGGCGAACAGGACCACAACATCAACCTAAAAACGGCAGTTAACGTCGGGAAAACCTTTCAAAAAAAGGGCCGAGAGGACTCAAAGGACGCACCAGTCGGGAGAGCCTTTTACTGTCCTTTTGGTCGTTTATAGCCTTTATGTCCTTTGGTTTGAAAACTGCTTGTGAATCCGACTGCCGTTTTTAAGATTAACCGGAGTATAACACATAATCTGATATTGGGAAAGGAACATTGATTGACGCGTACTGCGTCTTTGTGCCCCTTATTTTTGTTTGTGCTATACTGACATACGTGACTTTTGGCTTTCGTTGAACTATGGGAGAAACGAACTATGAACAACGAAGAAAAAGGAATATGGGGTTTTTTGAGCTACCCGTGGATGTGGCTTATGAAAATGACGGTTGAAATCATTCTGATGCCAGTGAACTGGTTTTGCTATACCGTTGGCATGGACCCGGTAGCCATTGAGACTCCCTTTCTTTACTAATATTGGACGGAAGAGGAACCGGCGGCTATCCGGTGTCCGGGTAATGTGCGTTGGGGAATATTCCGCAGTACCTTTCTCCATTCAAAGCGTATTCGGGGCGGACAACCTGTTTGTGGCCTTCTCCAACAGGGGGGGGCAGTACTGCCTGAAATGAGTTCATCCGCCGGTAAATATCCGCTGCAGGGAGTAATAAGCCGGTTTCGGGGCTCCGGTGAAATCAATGACGGCATTATTCGCCGGACAGGGGAAACAATCGTGCCCCATCCAAATAATAAAGCCGCCGCATCGGGGAAAACGTTTTTTACAGGTTGCGGCCGCAATGGCATAGGCTTCGGCCTGCCGCGTCTGGGTCTCCACGATGTAAGCCGCCAGGTCCGCCTCGGGGTCTCCCCGGAGAGACGCCCCTGATTGATACAGATCCCACTGTGTCCACCAGGCGGCGGTGTGCATCCAGTATCCCCCTGCCGGCGGCCATAGCAATCCGGGCTCCGCAAAGCGTTCCAGACAGGCCGGGGAAGCCGCGCCGGGCATGCCGACTTCGGAGCGGAACAGGGCGTCATCCTTTTCCCAGTAAGCCCGCCACGCTTCGAGCCGTTCGACGAAGGTATTCCCGGTGAAATTACCCAATCCCCAAGGGCCGTGTATGTCGTGATGCAGGCCGCGCCCGTATTCAGTCGCTTCTGCGTAAAAGCGCGGCCCCGTGGGAGAGGTGGCGATAAATCGGTGTGCGGGGTCCTTTTTCTCAAACAGTTTTTTTAGGCCGTCAATACAGGGATGGGATGCGTCCAGGGGGACAACACCTGTCTTCTCGCCGGGCCCACCCCAGGTCAGTTCATTGCCGCCGCTCCACAGCAGTAACGAAACATGATATCCACGGCGTTGAATATAGGTCTCTGCGATTTGTTTCAGTAAGGCAATGGCTTCGGGTGTATCGGGCGGACAATTTTCGATGCCGGATGAAGACAGGGGCAGTTCCTGCCAGACGAGGAGGCCGTTTTCATCGCACAGATCATAAAAGAACGATTTTTCGAGAATTCCGCCGCCCCAGACGCGTAGCACATTGGCACCCATGTCTCGATAAAGCCCGAGCAAACGGGCATAATCTTCAAATGTGGCGTCGTGATAGATTGCTTTCGGAGGCACCCAGTTCACCCCCTGCAGGAAGACGGGCCTGCCGTTGACGACACACAGCCAGGGCTCCACCCCTGCTGGTGCGCCTTCGCAGGGCTGCCACTCCACCCGCTTGAATCCGATTTTACGGGAGGCGCCCCAGACAATACGACCACTTTTGTTATGGCCCGTGATGCGCAAGGCATATCTTTTTTGCAATCCGGCGCCATTGGGAAACCAAGGCTCAACTGCGCAGCCCGAAAGGGTCAGGGTGCATTTTCCCCCGTCGGGTACCGCCGCGGTCAAGGCCGCGATTTCACTTCCGCCCGCGCAAAGGCTGAGATATATGCTATGCAGATCGGTGTCCGGTCCGTATTCGAGCGAGACGCGGACGGCGCCTGTTTTCATGTCTTTTTCCAACTCCGTGGTTACGTCTACAAGGGTGCATGCGGCGTCCTGTCCGGTCAGCAGGGCGGCGGGCTCCCAGGGGCCTACCGGCACGATGCGCGGACACCAGTCCCAGCCGTAGTTGTAGCGGGGCTTGAAATAGCGGGAATGAGAGGTATAGCCGCATTGTCCCTGCTCTCTTGGCGGTTCTTCAAAAATGATGGAGAGCAGGTGGGGACTGCCATCGGCCAGGCAGGCGCCAAGATCAAGGCGGTGAGGCGTCAGCGTGCCTTCGAACCGGGCTTTTTCGGCACTGTCCACTAGAATCCATCCCGAATAATCCAGTCCGGGCGCCTCCAGTACAACGGAATCCCCGGCCCGGAACTGTTCCAGTGTAACCCGGGCGCTGAGCTCCCAATGGCGGTGTTCCACCCATTCACAGGCCAGGGAGTTCCTTCCCACGTTCCAGTCCGGCAGCAGCCCCGCCTCCAGTAACAGTTGTTGCACTGAAGCCGGGAAACGGGCGGGCAGGGGGCCGATGTCCGCTTTGATGGGAGCGGATTCTTCCTGTCCTTTTCCCAGCCGCCAGGCAAAGGGACGCCATCCGGTCAACTGCCAGTCCAGTGTGGATAAATCGATGCGTGCCATGTATTTCTCCTTTAAAAATAAGGGTGCGAACCCTGCCGCTGAAAGGGTATTCAAGGAAACGAAGACCTGCTTTGCCACGTTTTGAACGCGGCGTGTAATTTTCGCGCCTCCGGGCAAGTGTAGCACAGCCAATCCTCGCGGAAGAATATTTCTCAAGGAGTGTTTACCGTTACATGCGCGGATAAGGCTGCAGTCTCCATGGAAGCCGCAAAAGAGGTATACTTGCCCATGGAAGACATTCAACTTACGCGAAACGATGGGGCCTTTAGCCAGTTCAAGGGAAAACACGAATGGGCGGTAAGTACAAAATCAGGGTGTTGGTTGTTTCAGAGGATGAGGTGGGCGTGGAACCGCTCTTTTACTGTCTTGACAAAGAGGGGTACCGTGTGTTTCGTGCCGGAACCGGGGAAGAGGCGGTCCACCTTGCCACAGCAGAACCGCCCGACCTGATTGTGCTGGACCAGATGCCGTCGGCCACAGATGGACCCAAAGTGTGCCGCAGGTTGAGGCGGGAAGAGAACATCTCAGCCATACCCATTATTATAGTATCGGTCAGGAACAACGAGGAAGATATTGTTGCCGGGCTGGAATCCGGTGCGGATGACTATATTACCAAACCCTTTAATCCCCGTGTTCTCGTTGCCCGGGTGCGCGCCCTGTTGCGGCGTTACCGGCGGGGTCTTTCAGAGGGGGAAGAGGTGCTTACCTTCAACGACCTGGTAATCCATCCCGGGCGGCATGAAGTCCTCTATAAAAAAGTTCCTGTTAATTTGACCTACTCGGAATTTTGTATTCTTCATTTACTCGCACGCCGCCCGGGATGGGCCTTTACCCGCTACCGCATTGTGGACGCTGTTCGGGGTGAAAATCATGTTGTTACGGAGCGCTCGGTAGATGTGCAAATTGTCGGGCTGCGGAAGAAACTGGGTGATGCGGGCACCTGTATCAAGACAGTACGCGGGGTCGGCTATACGTTCGTGGAATGAAGGTATAGTGCCGAAGGAATTCCCGGGTCGGTTGTCTGAGGATCTGTGTTTCGATTCGTTTTTCGTTTGTGGCTGCAATAAACATGAATTGGTTTTTAATGGAACCGCGCGTACTAACCAAAATCTTCCATGTTCTGAAGATTGAAATGTGTTAGAATAACAGGGCGTAATTATCCGTAATCTCAAGTATGGTAGAAAAGGAGGATGGTATCATGTTCAGACGGGTATTTATCCAGAGAACGTTCCACATGACATTCCTTATGACGATGTGCGTTTGCGCAGCGGTTTTCGCGGGTACTTTTCAAATAGCACCGGTGAATCCTGCGTTGCAGGAGGGAAAAGCGGCGATGGGGGAAAATTACGGGTATATCCCCGAGCCTGTGGATTGGTCTCGCCTGGAAGTGCAGGGCGGGAAGGCTGACCTGCCGTCCCGCTATGACCTGCGTGACAGCACTTTGGTAACTCCCGTAAAGTACCAGGAAGACTGCGGTGCCTGTTGGGCCTTCGCGGCCTGCGGCGTGTTGGAATCCTGGTCGCTGATACATGCCGGAGAAACGTGGGACTTTTCCGAAAACCACATGAAGAATACCCACGGCTTCTCTGTAGGGCATTGTTTTGGCGGCAATAACAGTATGGCCACGGCCTATCTTGCCCGGTGGAACGGTCCACTGTCGGAAGCGGACGATCCTTACAATCCGGATGCGGTGGTGCCGCCACTTACTGTCCAACCGCGTAAGCGGTTGTGGGCTGCGCCCATTTACAAGGCTACGATGGCGGACCGATCGGAAATCCAGAGTGCCATCATGCAGCACGGGCCGGTATCCTCCCCGATGGCCTATTATGACAGTTCATATTCCGGCAGCCCTGCCTATACCTACTATTACGCTGGTACAGCGGCAACGAACCATATGATTACGGTGGTTGGTTGGGATGATGCCATTGTGGTGGATGGTGCTCCCGGCGCGGGCGTATGGATTTGCAAAAACAGTTGGAGTGAACTCTGGGGCGACGCGGGGTATTTTTATGTCTCCTATTATGATTCCAAGGCAGTGAAAGAGGCTTTCGGTTTCTATGATCTGGCCAATCCTGCAGTTACGGACCACATCTATCAGTACGATGGACTGGGACTGACGGGCATGACAGGCTCACCGCCCAGCAATGTTGCGTATGGGGCAAACGTGTTTACTGCTGCAGCCAATCAGACCATCATTGCCGTTGGAACCTATGCAGTCGCGAATAATATGGCCTACGAAATTGCCGTGTATGACAGCGGTATTGAGGGTGACCGTTTTGAAACTCCCGTAACCATCGTTTCGGGAACCTGTGTGAACGCAGGGTATTATGTTATCCCGCTGCCAGTCAACGTATCCGTGCTGAACGGACAGCAATTTGCAGTCAAAATCCGGTATTACACGCCTGGTTGGGCATATCCCGTACCGCTCGAAATGCCGGTGCCTGGATATGCCGCGCCAACGTCAGCGTTCGGGCAGAGCTATCTCAGCGAGGGAGGCGTCAGTTTTGAAGAGATTAGTTATTCAGGTGAAGATTACGAGAACACCAATGTCTGTATTAAAGCCATTGCCGGTTTTCGTGAGATAGCGCCGCCCACGCCCTCGGTGCGCATTGTTGGGAATCCCCAGGCGGAAATAGGTACGCGTGTGGAACTTAAAGGCGCCGTGGAGAATATGACCGGCACGGTAACCTATGCGTGGTTCAAGGACGAAGCGCCGCTCCCCGGCCAGACGGGCCATCAATACATTATTTCCTCGGTGGAAGAAAGCCATGCCGGTTCCTATGTTCTTCAAGTGACCGATGAAAGCAAGGGAATTTACACGAGTCCTCCTTTCATACTCGAAGTGTTGTCGGCAGGAACGCTGCCGCTTTCCGCGGTGAGCATCCTGGGTGCGCTCGCCCTTGTGGCCTCGGGCGTTGGAACGCTGCGGCGCTGTAATGGAAAACGGGAATAACCCTGCTTCCAATGCAGGGGTGGCAGGACCGCGATACGCCTGAAAGGACGCAAAGGACAGAAAGGACACAAAGGAGATGGTGGATGCCATGAGTGTCCTTTTCACGGGATTCCGGCAGTAAACGTCCTTTATGTCCTTGCTTTCCCTGAAGTCCCTTAAAGGGACGGAATCGCGCTTTTTTGTGCACAAGCGTGGTGAATACACCGTTACCCTGAAAACACAGCACACGAAGAGGGCTTTCTTATGATTCGAAAAAGCACCGATATGCCCCGCGAGGTGCGTGAGCGCATGCGCGGCGGCGAGGGCAGTGTTTCCATACGCCATATTTTCAAGCAGGACGAATTTACGGCGCCCGTGCGTTTATGCGCGCAGTTGACCCTGCCACCGGGCGCGGGCATAGGCCCCCATACCCACGCAACCGAAGATGAGGTTTACGTTATTCTGCGGGGCGCGGGAATTTTAGACGATGGTAACACACAAATGCGGGTGGCCGTCGGCGATGCCGTATTGACAGGAAACGGTGAATCGCACGCCATCTTGAATGATGGCGAAGAACCGCTGGAACTGATGGCCTTTATCGCCTGCTATCCGGAGAGAAAATCATGAAGCCGGTACTTCCTGATACGCTGATTTTGCCGCCTGACACCCGGCTGGGGCGCGGCGTATCACTTCAGTTGTTGACATTGTGTGAATCTTTTGGCTACAAGGGTTGCCTGGTATGCGGTCAGTCCCAGGTGCGCAGCGGCAACCTGGACAGAATCCAGCAAGGTGATTCCGGCGGCGTAGATGTGCGCGTGTGGCTGCATCCGGGTGATGAGCCGACCCTGGCACATCTGGACGACCTGCTGTCCCTGGTTCGCGAACATAATCCCGACTGGGTTGCTGCCATCGGGGGAGGGAGTGTACTTGATGTCGCCAAGGCGGCGGCCGGCCTGCACGGGGCGCCCCTGCCCGTGTCCGCCTACCACGATGGCGCGTCCATTCCACCCTCGCCGACGGCCTTCATTGCTGTTCCCACTACCGCAGGCACGGGTTCTGAAGCGACCATGGTCTCCGTGTTGACCAATGCCGACACAGGCATCAAGAAATCCATTCGCCATCCCTCGTTCATGGCGCGATTAATCCTGCTTGATCCCGACCTGCTGGAAACGTGCCCGCCGAATGTATTGGCCGCCTCGGGCATGGACGCGCTGACCCAGGCGGTCGAATCCTATTGCAGCAATGGTGCTTCCTGGCTGACCGATACGCTCTCTCTGGAAGCACTTGGGCATATCCATAAAAGCCTGGAAAAGGCGTATCTCGGTGATGGTGGTGCGTTTACAGAATTAATGACCGGCAGTTATCTCGCAGGCATCGCCCTATCGAATGCGCGCCTCGGCCTGGTCCACGGCCTTGCCCATCCGCTCGGGGCCCGCTTCCATGCGCCTCATGGCCTGGTATGCTCCGTATGCCTGCCTCCTGTACTGGAATTCAACAAGGACGCTATCCCGGAGAAATACGCGCGCATGAGCGATGTGGTGGAAGAGGATCTTCTCGGGTATGTCCGTTCCCTGTCCGGCCGGATACAGTTGCAAAGCCCCTTTACCGGTAAAGCACTGCGCGATCCGGAAACCGTCGTAGAAGAGGTCCTGGCGTCCGGTTCCACCAAGGCCAACCCGAGGCAGGTCACCGAGGAGGCGGTGCGGCGGATATTGCGTTCCCTTTTCGGTGAGGAACAGACTCCCTAGGGCAAAGCAAAAAAAATGAGGGACAGTACTCGCCGCCTGGTTATGTGCAAACCCATAGGCTGAATCCTATATCAATGCGTATAGATACATTAACAATTCCTTATACTTTGCGGCGGGACCAATCCCATTTTTTCTCCGTCCAGGCATTCAACTTCATGTTTTTTATGAGGGTATTTGAGCGATTAGGTACTGTAGCGATAAAAGGCGTTCACTCTTCTTTACGGTGGCTATTTCGTCATCAGTCCTTTTTTGCTCCGTTCTTATTTGCCAGTGCCATGGGCGTTTCCGATGCGTTCAAGAAGCCCGAATTTTCATGTACAGGGCGCAACCGTATACACTATAGCCCGATGGTTGCCGGAAACTTAAAGGTGTGAAGCCCGGCATCACGGAAGTTCTAACCGTATCAGGAGAAATAGTTGATGGGCAGTACCCCGTTTTTATCCAAGGAACAGGCCTTCGCCATACGTGAGGCCTGCGGAACCCCCGTGTATGTTTATGATGAAGGTACGCTTGAGGCGTCAGCTGCGGCGGTGCTCGGCTTCCCCAATGCCTTCGGGCTGACGGCCCGTTTTGCCATGAAGGCCTTGCCCACGGCAGCCATATTGCGCCTGTTCGACCGCATGGGATTGTACATGGACGCCGGCAGCGGGTATGAAGCCGAGCGCGCCATGCGTGCGGGCATTGTACCCGAACATATTCAGATTACGTCGCAAGACCTGCCCTGGAATCTCAAGGAATTGGTTGAGAAGGGATGCCTGTTCAACGCTTGTTCCCTTCGCCAGTTGGAGACCTACGGGCAGCTGTTTCCTGAAACGGAAACCTGCGTGCGTATTAACCCCGGCCTCGGTTCCGGCCACAGTAACCGCACCAACGTGGGCGGCCCGTCTTCCAGTTTCGGCATCTGGCACCAATATGTAAGTCAGGTGTTGGAGGTTGCCCGGCGTTACGGATTGCGTGTCACGGGCATGCATACCCATATCGGTTCGGGCACGGACCCGGAGGTGTGGTTGCATTGTGCGCAACTGGCCCTGGATATTGCCGCACGGTTGCCGGAAGTGACGCGCCTGAGCCTGGGCGGCGGGTTTAAACCGGCCCGCATGGAGTATGAGGACCACGCCGATCTCGAGGCCATCGGCAACCGGCTGATCCCGGAGTTCAAGGCTTTCACCGCTTCACAGGGGCGGGAGTTGCGCCTGGAAATTGAACCCGGCGCCTACCTGACCGCCAACGCGGGTGTGATGCTTTGTTCGGTGACGGATGTGGTGGACACCGGGGATGAGGGCTTTGACTTCATCAAGACTGACGCAGGCATGAACGACATCATGCGGCCCGCCTTGTACGGGGCGCAGCATCCCATCACCCTTTTCCCCGCTTCTTCCCGGGACAGTAAACACGCAGATTACCTGGTTGTGGGCCATTGCTGCGAGAGCGGGGATATCCTCTCGCCCGAACCCGGCAATCCGGAAGGCCTGAAAACGAGAACGCTCACCCTCGCGGAAGCGGGGGACATTCTCGTTATCGGCGGGGCCGGCGCCTATTGCGCCAGTATGGCGGCAAAGAACTACAACAGTTTTCCGGAATCCCCGGAAGTCCTGCTGACGAAAGACGGCGCCCTGAAACTGATACGCCGCCGCCAGTCCATGGAACACATGCTGGAGAACGAAGTGCTGAACTGAGACGTTGTTGCTTGCCTGCGGTTGGTGGTTGCAAAGGGGGGCGACTTGGTCGGAGCCCGTTGGATACCTCGGGTGGTATTTGGCGTCTTTTCCTTGCTTCTTTTACTTTCTAAAAGATATCGCCGACACGTTCCGTTACGGAAGGTGCCGGCGAAAAATCAGGTATGGGTCTGGTGAACGTTTATTTTTTGAGCGCCAGGGCGGCGTCACCGCCGACGCGGGTTTTGATGCCGAGGTGCTTGCACAGCGCCACCAGTTCCTGCAGGATGTCTCCATAGCCTACCACAATATGGTTGGACATGTGCGAGGCCATTAATTCATTGCGGCCATAGCCGGGGATATACGCGTTGGCGATGGGCCATTGCGGATCGGTGGCCTGGAGGCGCCGCTGCACTTCCGCTTCGGGAAGATCCAGCATTTCGCCCGTGCCGCAGTCCATGCCGATTTCGCCATAGGCCTCATAGAAGCGGGCCCAGGTGAAGACACCAGGCTTGCAGACGCCGGAACAGGTACCGCCACCAAGCGGGAAATAGCCGGAGGGCTGCCGGTGCACATGGGTGTTTTTCCAGCCGCCGAAATGAGCGGGCGGCGCACCGCCGGAAATCATGAACACCCAGACAAATTTGCCGTCGTACTCGCCGCCCCAGCGCACATCGTGCAGAGTCGTCTCCGGCGCCATCTTTTTCGCGGTGTAAATTTCTTTCATCAGGAGTTGGGGCACACCCGCGCCAATGTCGCCCTCGTTGAAATGGGGCACCGGCGCGCCGGGCATCACCACCTGTTTCGTTTCCGGGTCACGCACCGGCGGTCGGTCGGTGTTGTTCAGCATGCCCTCGATGAGGTCGGACGCGGGCACACAACGGACCAGCCCGTACTGATAGGGGATGCCGATGGCGCTCAGGCCGTACCGTGCCACGAACCGGCAGGCGGCGGCATACATTTTCATCTGGCTGATCACCTGTTCATAAACAAGGTCTTTGAATTGGTTGGTGCCCCAGTGGAACCGGGCCCCCTTGCGCAGCAGGTAATCCAGGTACTTCTGGGCTTCCTGGTCGCTGACGAGGTTCATTTCCGCGACCAGGTCGCTCTGGTTCAGATACTCGATGGGCATGCCGATGGCGCCAAGTTTCGCCGGGTCCATAACCGCGTTCATCATGCCCATGCAGCCAGGGTCGAACTGACCCATGATACGCCGTTCCCGCTGGATGCTTTCCGCGAGGGATTTTCCCAGGGCGTTGGCTGCCGGGGAAACTTTCAACTCGGACGCATCCGTCAGGTGGTTCATGGAATGCCTGATGGCGCCGGTCTTCAACCAGGTGGCCAGGTTTTCCATGAAGAACGGATCCTTGCTGAAGCCTTCGCTCCAAAGACGGGAATGCTTCACGCTTAGCCGGTCGAGGCTGGCGGAATGGTTGAGCAGCGCCACCAGTCCGGGATAGGTGCCGTCGAAATTGGCCAGCAACAGGATGGGACCACGATGCGTCTGGAGCGGTCCGGAAACATGATGGGCATAGGCCCAGATATTGAGTACGATGATGACGGGGGCGTCCGGGTCTATTTTCGCGAAGGTCGCCGTGCCCTCACACTGGCGGCTCAGGAAGCCGTGTTTGCGTTTGGTGTCAAACTTGGGCAGAATCTCGGAGGCATAGCCCAGGTTCTTCAGCGCTTTCTGCACTTGCGCCAACGTTTTTTTCTGAAGGGGCCAGCCGTTGAGACAGGCGGGCTGACGAAGGTCGCCATTTGATACCAGGTATACGGTTTTTGCAGCAGCCATACATGAATCTCCCGTTGTAGTTGTTGATGGAATAGGTTTTTGTAATTGTATGCGGTTGCGGCGCGTCTATGCAAAATTTTCTTTTTGCCTCCCGCGTTTCGAGGCAAAAAAATTTGCATCTTGCGCTGTCATGACAGGTAAAATAGATATAAAATACGATGTGTTCTTTCCAAAGGGGGCCCTTTATATGGATGCGGCATTTAGAAAAATCCTCAAGCAGATGAAAAAGACTTATCCGCCGGCGGACCTGCAGCTGGTGGAACGCGCTTACAGGGTAGCCACCAAGGCGCATGAGGGGCAGAGCCGCCTGTCGGGTGACCCCTATATCGTCCATCCCGTGGAAGTGGCGGGGATCGTGGTCGGACTGGGCATGGATCCGGTAACCTGCGCCGCCGCCCTGCTTCATGACGTGGTGGAGGATTGCGCGTTTGAAGCGGAGGACATCAGTCGGGAATTTGGCGAGGATATCGGGCGGATCGTGGACGGCGTTACAAAGATGGGCACTTTGAAACTGCCGGACAGCGAGCAGGCGCGGGAGGAGCGGCAGATCCAGAACGTCCGGAAAATGCTGGTGGCCACCGCGCGGGACATGCGGGTCATCATTATCAAACTGGCCGACCGCCTCCACAACATGCGCACCCTGAAAGCGCTGCCCGAAGAGGACCAGAAACGTATTTCCCGGGAGACGCTCGACCTGTATGCGCCACTGGCCAACCGGCTGGGCATTTCGCGCTGGAAATGGGAACTGGAGGATCACGCTTTCCATTATCTGATACCGGAAAAGTACAAGGAGATTTCGCGCCAGGTGGCCATGAAACGGAGGGAACGTGAAGAGTACCTGGAGAAGACAATCGCCTTTATCGAGCCCCGCCTGATCGAGTCGGAAGTGGTTGCCCGGGTCATCGGTCGACCCAAGCACCTGTACAGTATTTATGAGAAAATGACCCGGCAGGGCAAGGACTTCGCGCAGGTGCTGGATGTGCTGGGTATCCGAATCATCACCCAGACCGACGCGGGATGTTACAACGCCCTCGGCGTGGTGCACAACCTTTGGACCCCGATCCCGGGGAGTTTCAAAGATTACATCGCCATGCCGAAACTGAACATGTACCAGGCCATCCATACGACGGTCATGCGCGAGAACGGTCAGGCCATGGAGGTGCAGATCCGTTCGGAGCAGATGGACCAGGTAGCCCGTGAAGGTATTGCGGCCCACTGGCGCTATAAGGAAGGAACTTCGGCCGGCGACGGCGCTCTGGACATGCAGGTGGAGTGGATGAAGCGGGTGCAGGAATGGCTTAAGGATACCGGCGTACAGGAAAACGTGATGGAAAGCATGCGCCAGGACTTCAAGGCATCCCACATTTATGTGTTCACGCCCAAGGGGGAGGTCAAGGAGTTACCGCTGGGCGCCACTTCCCTGGATTTCGCCTATAGTGTGCACTCGGAGATCGGCCATCATTGCATGGGCGCGCGGGTCAACGGGAAAATCGTTCCCATCCGCTACAACCTGCAGACGGGGGACGCCGTTGAAATACTGACCGCCAAAAACCAGGAGCCTCATCTGGACTGGGTGGATGTGGCCGTCACGACGCGGGCGCGCGCCCGCATCCGGCAGCGACTGCGCGAACTTGGTAAATTAGCGCCGGTCGAAGAGCCGCGCGCGCCGGTCCGGCGGCACTATCATGTGTCGCCGAGAGTGGTTCCGCCGCCGCCGCCGGTGCGGGAAGTGGACGAATTGACCCGGCGCAAACTAGTGCGCATCGAGGGTTTGAAGGGGATGGAGGTGCAGTTCGCCAAATGCTGCAACCCCATGCCGGGCCACACCATTGTGGGGTATGTCACACGCGCTCCGGGCCTGTCCATTCACCGTGCTGAATGCAGAAGTTTTTCCCGGTCGGCGCGCGACCCGTCGCGCATTGTGCGCGCCTCCTGGGAGGGCGAAGGCCAGCTGTTGGCGAAGATGCGCCTTGTCACGCGCCGTCGTCCCAACCTCCTGGCGGACATTACCCATGCCCTGCGGCCTCTGAATATTGATATCCTTCATGCCCAGTTCGGTCCTGGGGAAGACGCGGGGACGTTTTTTGATTTCCAATTTGAAGTTACCGACGAAGGCAGTATCGAACGCGCTGCCAAAACCGTGGCTGAAGTTCCGGGCGTTTCTGAAGTCATTCATCTCGGCGCCCAGGAACAGACACCGGAAGAAGGACCGGGCAGTGGCAAGAAAACAGGCCGCAAATAGTGCAAAGGTGCCGGACGAAACCGGGCTCTTTAAACTTGTTTCGGACTTTGAGCCCGCCGGGGACCAGCCCGCCGCCATCGAAGCCCTTACCCGGGGAGTATGCGAGGGATTGCCCCACCAGGTTCTGTTGGGCGTTACCGGTTCGGGCAAAACCTTTACCATCGCTAATGTTATCGCACGGGTAAGCCGGCCCACCCTGGTGCTTGCCCACAATAAAATCCTCGCGGCCCAGCTATATGGCGAGTTCAAGGCCTTGTTTCCGGAGAATGCTGTTGAATATTTTGTCAGTTACTATGACTACTACCAGCCCGAGGCCTACATCCCCGCCACGGACACCTATATAGAAAAGGACTCCTCGATTAACGAGGAAATAGACAAGATGCGTCATGCGGCGACCCGGGCGGTGTTGAGCCGCCGGGACTGTATTGTCGTCGCGAGCGTGTCCTGCATCTATGGCATCGGTTCACCCCAGGCCTACCTGGCGCTGCGCGTTACGCTGGAAACCGGCATGCACCTTATGCGCGATGACTTGCTCAAGAACCTGGTGGCCATACAGTACACGCGTAATGACGTTGATTTTCATCGCGGCATGTTCCGCGTGCGGGGCGACATTGTGGATGTGTTTCCCGCCTATGAGGCGGACCGGGCGCTGCGTATCGAGTTTTTTGGCGATGAAGTGGAACAAATCACGGAAATCGACCCTTTGCGCGGGGTGGTCGTCCGCAGGATGCGGCGTGCCGAGATATTTCCCGGTTCCCACTATGTGGCCGAGACGGGAACACTTCAACGCGCGATAGGTGATATTCGCGCCGAGCTGGGCGGGCGCCTGGATGAATTGCGCGGCGAGAACAAAGAATTATATGCGCAACGCCTGGAGCAGCGGACCCACTATGACCTGGAGATGCTCGAAGAACTGGGGTATTGTTCCGGTATTGAAAACTATTCGCGCCATCTGGACAGGCGGCGTCCCGGCGAGCCGCCTCACACGCTGCTGACCTATTTCCCCAAAGATTTTCTACTAGTCGTGGATGAGAGCCACATGTCCATACCCCAGGTCGGCGCCATGTTTCGGGGCGACCGCTCGCGCAAGGACAAACTGGTGGAATACGGGTTTCGGCTCCCTTGCGCGCGGGATAACCGCCCGCTGACATTTGAGGAGTTTGAATCGCGGACAAACCAGGTTATTTATATCAGCGCCACGCCCGCCACCTATGAACTTCAGAAAAGCGAGGGGCTTATCGTAGAGCAGGTGGTGCGGCCTACCGGCCTGGTCGATCCCGAGGTGGAGGTACGGCCCATCGCGGACCAGGTGGACGACCTGCTCCATGAAGCGCGCATCCGGGCGGAGCGCGGCGAGCGCACCCTTATCACGACTCTCACCAAGCGTATGGCGGAAGATCTGACGGACTATTACCGCGACCTGGGCCTGCGCATCCGGTACATGCACGCCGATGTGGAAACCTTGGAGCGCATCGAACTGATACGGCAGTTGCGGCAAGGTGAGTATGACGTTCTGGTCGGCATCAACCTGTTGCGCGAGGGGCTCGACCTGCCCGAGGTCTCTTTGGTGGCCATACTCGACGCCGATAAGGAAGGGTACCTGCGTTCGGAAACCAGCCTGATTCAAACTTGCGGACGGGCCGCCCGCCATATCAATGGCCGCGTTATCATGTATGCTGACACCATTACCGGCGCCATGAAACGAGCTATGGGGGAAATGGACCGGCGCCGCAAGAAACAGCTGGCCTATAATAAGAAACATGGTATCACGGCCCGGTCCATACAGAAGGCCGTGCCTGATTTATTGCGTAATCTCTGCGACAAAGACTATGTCAGCCTCAGCAAGGCGGCCGAGGAACCCGAAGTCTATGTTTCCGATGAGGACTTTAACAAGACCATCGCCCGGTTGCGCAAGCAAATGGCGGAGGCTGCCGGAAAATTGGATTTTGAACAGGCCGCCGTTTTCCGCGATCGGATAATTGCTTTGGAACGACGCAAAGTGGAACTGGGCATTTAGCTCTTTTCTATAGCCTTGGACACACCTTCCTCCCCAAAGACGATTCACTGCAGTCTGTTTCGCGCGTCTGAGAATGCTGCAAAGGCAAGAACACTCCTTTTCAATTCTCGCCTTTCCCCTTTTGGTGCGCTTGCATAAAGATACGGTTAGTGATACTATTTCTTCATCTTGCGTTGTATCTGGAGCGCTTAAGTTTACAGGCGCGTGTAGGCCTCTAACAGAAAATGGGAGAATCATCATGCGAAATGTCGTGGTTGCTTCAGCGGTACGGACCGCTATCGGTACTTTCGGGGGGACCCTGCGCGATTATCCTTCAATCGATTTGATGGGTCTGGTGGTGCGTGAAGCAGTGGCCCGGGCGGGGGTCGCTCCGGAGACCATTGGCGATGTAATCGTGGGCCAGTGCATGCAGCGCACGGACGAGTCACCCTCCGGGCGGTTGGCGGCGTTGAAAGCGGGCCTGCCCATTGAAGTGCCGGGCCTGACCATCCACCGGAACTGTGCGTCCGCGATGCAGAGCGTCATTTACGGTGCCCAGCAGATCATGCTGGGCGACATGGATGTGGTGGTGGCGGGCGGGGTGGAGGTCATGAGCCGGGTGCCGTATGTGCTGAAGGATGCCCGCTGGGGTAAACGACTGCAGCATGGCGTCATGTCGGATGGTATCTGGGATGGCCTTACCGACCCGTATTGCGGTTTGATTATGGGCCTTACCGCTGAGAATCTGGCGGAGAAATATTCTATTTCCCGCGAGGAACAGGACGAAGTGGCCCTGCGCTCACATAACAATGCCGAGAAAGCCACATTGTCCGGCCTGTTTAAGGAGGAGATAATGCCGGTGGAAATTCCCCAGAAGAAGGGGAATCCCGTTGTGTTCGACAAAGATGAACATTACCGTTCAGGCATGACTATGGATCAACTGTCCAAATTGAAACCCTCATTCAAGCCGGATGGCACGGTCACGGCCGGGAATGCCTCCGGCATTAATGATGCCGCGGCCGCACTGGTACTTGTGGCGGAAGAACGGGCCAACGACTTGGGCGTTACCCCCATCGCGCGGCTGCGCGGTTACGGGCTGGGCGCCGTGGAGCCTGAATTGATGGGCTATGGGCCGGTGCCCGCCACTCGCCAGGCGCTAAAACGGACCGGGCTGAAGCTGGACGACATCGAGTTGATAGAACTTAATGAGGCTTTTGCCGCCCAATATCTGGCCTGTGAAAAACTGCTTGGCCTGAACCGCGACATCACCAACGTGAACGGTTCCGGCATAGCGCTCGGCCATCCCGTAGGCTGTACCGGAGCCCGAATCATTGTTTCACTGTTGCATGAAATGAAACGGCGCGGCAACCGTCTCGGGCTGGCCACACTATGCGTTGGTGGCGGCATGGGCCAGGCCACCATCTGGGAAATGTGCTGAGTGCCTTCCCCGGTGAAACGTCGATTCTTGTGTTTATGGGTCCAATACGTCCTATAGGACCTGTAAAACACATAAACGTCAATTAAACCACGGACTCAAGTCTATCCGGGTGTAAGGCCGGTCCGTGGCGGTAACCGGAGGGTTGTTGCCTGCGTTAGCCACGTAGAGGGTGTTGTTTTTCGGGTCGAAAACCATGGAGTGCAAGGTGTCTTTGTTGTAAACGGGAGGCGTGGCCAAGAGTTGAAGTGCTTGCACTATGTCCACCTTACCGGGTTGTTTTTCAATTTCCCTGCTCAGGCATTCATAGCGTTTCCAACTGTCCTGGCCGGTGAGAAGTGGCAGCAGCATTTCAATATCGGTATCCTCGGTTATGGTCAGCCCGAATTCCTCGCCCATGCCGATGCCGAGCCGGAGCAGTTGCTCCCTGCCGACAGGATGGTTGGTGCGGCGCACCATATCTTCCATGCCCCAATGACCGGTTTTTGCCGTTTCCTTGTCGTCCATGGGCGCGAAGACCGTGCAATACTTCGCATCCGTTTCCAGAGCGCGCCCGCTTGGAATCTTACTGTCACCGAGGATAAAATTCCATCCCGTGGTCCGACTGCATTTTTCCATGAAAGCCACCGCTTCCTCCAGTGTTACGGCGGTTTCCAGGGTTAGCCGCATTTGCAGAAACAAAGGTAATCCATCGAATGTGGCATCCGGGGAAGGCAGCGTCATTTCGCCCATGGTGATGCCCTTACTGTTCATGCCGCTGACGCTGCCGATGCCTCCGGCCCAGCCGACCATCATAAAAGGGGTGCCGTCCTTTGGCCGCCACACCAGGATGACATGGTCGTCCTGCGCGTCCCCCTCAATGTTCCAATCCAGGTTGCGCCCATGCAGCAGGCGCCCGTCCGTTGTCCACTTGCCCCAGCAGGCAAAGTTGGAGCAGGCCGGCGGACCGTCCGGCGGAAAATGTAGAATTTCCGCTTGCGTGATACCCAACTGTACATCCTCGTATGTGACCTGCTCGTACCCTGCTTCTCTAAGTCCCCGCACCAGTCCGCGCAGTTCCTCTTTGACCGCCTCGGGGAAGAACTTTTCCATGCGCGCAGATTGTGCCATTACATATTCTCTTGAATACCCCCGATTCCAAAGGGCCTTAGGTGTATATCCTTCCTTGATAATGTGGTGTATTTTCGGGGCCAGGAGTTTTCCGTGTTGATATCCCATTTCTTCCGGGGTTCCCTCCATGACCAGCACCGGGTGTTCGCCCACTTGGTATAGTTTACCCGCCCCGGCTTCTCCGGCCAGCGTCACTTCGGGGGATTCAATAAGGATGACTTTACGCGTCTCCCCAAAGGCCGGCATCAATGCCCCGGCCAACAGGACTCCTGCCAGGATAAGGGCATATCTACTGCGTTGTATGTGCATTTCCGATTCCTTTCCGGGCGAAATCGAGGGCGCCCAGTAAGTTACTGCGTATGGGTACATCTACCGTCTGCCTCTTTGTTGGACTGGACTTAGCCCTTTTCGGCTTCATATAAACACGGTCACAATGTTCTTTATGGTCTTTGAGTTGGGTTTCAGGTGTTGGATTTCAGGTTGACACGGGCATTGGTCTTGATCGACAATAGAAAAGGCCGTTTGTTCATGAGGACCACGCTGAGAGAATAGACTATGATTGTGTTAAAAAAGCACTTGAATTAAGGAAATAGGCGGTGCCCGTTACGGATGGGTGGCGTAGTAGTTTTGTCAAGTCTTTTGTGACAGACCGGGAGTCTTACATGCGTTTTGGGCATGCGCCAATAGTAGGAAAATGATCCTTGCTAGACAGGTGCGGGGTTTTATGTTATACTTTCTAAAATAGGCAATGGTTTCAAATAGGTAATTTATTGACAACCAGTCCGGTTATTTCAACTCCGCAGGTGGTACATATTCAGCGTATACCGGGCACATGGATATCCGGGAAGGGTAGACATGCGGACATAAACGGTCTTAAGGTGGTCTTGCATGCAAACCTCGTATAGTTCTTTCGGCAAACAACTGCTCGATAAGAAATTAGTTACGCAAAAACAATTGGATGAGGCGCTGGAACGTCAGCGTACTTCCATGGGCAACCGCAAACTGGGTGATATCTTGGTGCGGTTGGGCTATTTGAGCAAGTCGCAGATTGCGGAACTGCTTTCCGAACAACTGGGCATTCCCCTTATCAACCTGGCGGAACGGGAGATACCGCCGCGCGTGCGCGCGCTGATGGACGGCGCGATTGCCACCCTGTACCGCGTGGTTCCCGTGGAGGAGCGGGGTACGGCGCTCGTGGTGGCTACAGCGGATCCGACCAACATCAACACGCTGGATAATCTTGCCCGCCTGCTCGATCGCCCGGTGGAACCGGTGCTGGCGACCCAGGAAGATATTTCGGAATCCCTGGGGCGTTATTACGGGCATCAGCGGGACACCGTGGAGTCTATGCTTTCTTCGGCGAGCAGCGCCAGCAGCGTGAGTTCCCTGAGCAGCATGTCCGGAAGCGCAGGTTCAAGCAGTTCCCTGGCATCCTTCGGTTCCCTGTCGGCGGAAGACCTGAGTATCGACAGCATGGGCTTGGATAGAAAGGATGCCCAAGAAGCCGTTTCTTCCGCTACCGGCGCTGTTGAAATGGACGATGACAGCCCTGTGGTGCGATATGTGCAACAGTTAATTATGGAAGCGTACCGCATGCGGGCGAGTGATATCCATATCGAACCCGCAAAAACCACGTTGAAGGTGCGTTACCGCATTGACGGCGTGATGCAGGAAATGCCGGTGCCGCCCAAACGTGCGCAGCGGTCCATTATTTCCCGCCTTAAAATCATGTCGGGCATGGACATTTCAGAACGGCGCATTCCTCAGGACGGGCGCATCAAGATGACGGTGGGTTCGAAAGTGATCGATCTTCGGGTAAGCGCCCTTCCCGCCGTTTACGGTGAAAGTGTCGTCATGCGTATTCTGGACAAG